>Ga0209593_10000033_pt1 | contig 74678 bp, 113 predicted proteins | sample PPLLaktember2015_3_FD_187260 | JGI IMG/M metagenome (GOLD analysis project Ga0209593, IMG submission 187260) | Freshwater sediment microbial communities from Prairie Pothole Lake near Jamestown, North Dakota, USA - PPLs Lake P7 Core (6) Depth... | ecosystem: Environmental > Aquatic >...
GAAAGGACTGCTGCTTAGAGTAAAATTGTACGGAAAAGTTGGAGATGAGGGCCGCTTTCGGGTGGCTCTCGTCGTCTATGGAGAGCACTAAAGCAAAACTTGTTGATTTAATCTGGCACACGCATTACACTCCGCTCCGTGCAGCTAGCCACGCAACCAGCGTTTGCGGCTGTGATTAATGAGTCAGTCAGAAAGTTCTATCGGGGCTAATACCAGCGCACCGTCCGACGCTGGAGTCGCATCGACCGTGGGAGCACCTGAAAGCTCAAGCCCCTCCACGCAGGACACATCTCTCGCTCCACAGAGCACGGCTAGCACTCCTACTGCTGAGAATGTTCAAGGTAGTCAACCTTCAAGCGATACTGAGACCGATTTTCTTGACCAGTTACCTTCTATTGACGAATTGAAGGCGCAGGCAGGACAAGGAATCAAGTACGCCGATGCGTTGGCAAGTCTGAAGGGGGCATTTGACCCGCTAAAGGCCAATTATAAAGAACTTCAATCTAAATATCAGCCTTATCAAGACGTTTTATCGCGTTTTGAGCAGCCTGAACAACTGCAAGAAGTTCTAGGATTCCGAGACAGCATAATTGCGTGGGAGAACGATCCCGTAACAGGGGAACCCGTTCCTGCGCCGAATGTGCAGTTTTTACAGGAAAAGTACCGCTCACACGCGGACTATCTCGTTGCTGATTTATTGAATTTGCCCACGGTTGACCCCGAAACGGGTCGAGAAGTGCCGAGGGCGGATTTGATCCTTGAAGCGTGGCGGGATTCACCTGAAAGACGTGCTCATGTAGCAAAAGTCTTGGGATTAGTTGAGCCATCGGCTATCGCCCCACAGTGGCAACCGACTGAAGAAGAATTAAGCCTCGTTCGTCCTGAATTGCAGGATGTTTATCGGAAATTACCTTACGAAGAACGTGAGGAATTGAAGCTGAACAGCCCTGAATTCATCAATCGAGCGTTGGAGAAAGAGCAATTCCAACAGCAGTTGATTGAGCGCGACAAGCAAACGCAAGAAGCGCAGAAACAACAGGCCCAACAGCGTGAACAATATCTCAATTCCCAAGCCCAACAAGCAGGAACTGAGTATGTAAACACGCAACTTAATCAGGCGTTGACCACTTTCCACGAATCGGTTGTGCAACAGTGCAACTTCATCAAACCGCTTGATCCGGCAAACCTCCCACAAGGGGTTACACCGGAGCAGGCCGCGCAAATGAACCAGCAAATTGCTTCGTCGAACAAAGCTGAGGCTGCTCAGATAACAGGACTCGTGGTGAGTCTGTTTAACCCGCAGACACAGGCTTATGTACTGCCTCTCTTGAAAGAGATCGGGGCAGTGGACGACAAGATGTTGAGTCAGATGGAAAAGGCGGCAAGCGCGTTTGGGAACAACGGCAGAAATTACGGGAATCTGAATTATCGTCAACAGTTACAGACGAACGGCAACGGTTATCAGCCGAGCGCGGACGTAACGGGGATGAATAATGAAGCCCAGAGAGCGTTGAAAACCATGATTGGCTACGCGAACCAGATTCGCGGGAAACTGATGGAGCAACGCAGTAATTTCTTCAGTTTGAAGGCCACTGAGCATAATCAAACCTTGAACGGCGCAGGAACGGTGCGACCCCCCATCAACGGAACGGGCTACAATCCTACTACCGCGCCTCCGGTTCAATTACCCTCTGGAAAACTAACCAGAGCGGATATTGACCGCCTCTACGGTTAAATAGGAGAGAATCATGCCAGAAGTCGATACCGTATCTAATTGGGTGGATTTTTATTCCCAACAGCTAATCCGCGCCAAGGATTGGTCAATTTTAGCCGCCCCCTTTTGGAATTCCCTCGGTGAAGTAACGACCGCCGAAGAAGTTTCGCAACGTGGCGCACGTCTTTATTTCGTGAAAAACCAAGCAGGCGGCGATTCACTGCCGACTATTGCCAACCCCGACAACAACCGCGCTATTCCACCGCAGTCAGACAGCATGTGGGCAGTTCCACAGATGTCCACTACTACTGCTGTGCTTGATTATTCCCTGATGGTCGATGCAGGTGGCGCAAATGGCCCCAAGAAGGCCAACGCCATGTTCACAATTCAGGAAATCATCTCACAGACCGTGGATGCCTTTGCCCAACGCCAAGAATACTATTCTATGGGTAACGGCAGTGCAGCAATGGCGTTTTCAGCGGGCAGTATTGCCGCTCCTGGCGCAGGTCAGACCTTGACTTGCACTACGTCTGCTGCCGCGACTCCAGGACAGACCAAGGGCGCAGTCAGGCTGAAGGCGAATCAGTATTATCAGTCCTACGACACGACCACTGGTTTGCCCGAAGGAACCTTCCTCGTTACGAGTTCCAACAACAAAACCACCGCAACTATCACCTTGTTGAGCGGTATCATCACTTCGGGAAACCCGATCACTATTGTTGGGGGCTACAATGGTGCTCCTATGGGAGTCTCAGGACTGATTGATGACAACAACCGCATCGTTCAGGGTCGAGATTCCAGCGTGGACACCATTCTTAACTGCCCCTCGGTTGACTTGAACGGAACAAAGTTCACGGTCAGCGACCGCGAGACAGTCAAGACCCAACTCGTAGTTCGCAACTTGAGCAAGTCGGAGCGCGGTGGTCTAAACAACCTCGTCACTCCAGGCTTGATGAGCGACCTCCGCAAACAGGGTTACGGCTTCCACCGCACCAACGGCGACGAACCCGTAGTTGACATCGCAGGCGGCTACAAAGATGCAGACGGTACACGCATCATGGAAATGTCGAATTGGGAAGAAGATCGCTCAACCTTCTGGAAGGGTGACGCACTTCAGAAGCACACTCAGTTTCCAATCGGTGATCTGATGCCCAACGGCAACAACCTCGATTGGTGGAATCTCCCAGGTGTCAACGGTACAGGTTCACGCTCGTACTACAGGCAATGGGGGACAAGCTACACCTGTGCCCTTGTTAATCCTAACTGTGTCACCACAGTTAAACGCAGTTCGTTGACAGGGATCGTCACCCAGGTATCAATCGGAGCCGGAAACTAAGGAGGAATCGCATGGCTTATACAACAGCAGCCGCTCCTTATCAGATTGGCCCTGGATCGAATGATAATTCGTCGGGGATGATCTTTGAGGACATCACCGTAACCGGAGCCGGAGACACGACCGGAACGTACACAACCAAGTACGTCAAGCAACCCGTTTATGTCGTCGGCCCGTTTACTTACAGCATTTCGGGCCAAGTGGTCACGCTTGGCAGCGCGTCCTTAACGGGAGTTGAGGCAGCACGAATAGTCGGATTCGCATGATCATCAAGCCACGCGACGGGGCGGAAAGTTGGCAACCCAACGAACCGCCCCCAAGCAACTTCGACCAAGCCGCGTATCAGCAGAAAATCGACAAGATCGTCGGTACTAAAGATACGCGGCCCATCATTAAACTCGCGTGGGCACCAGAGGAATTTCGTTGGTGGCCCATTCGGGTAGATGAAGAAGAACCCAAGGGTTATGTCTTTCCGATCTTTCACGCTTACACGACCGCTGAAGGGAAGTTGGTAGCTGCGCCTCGGTGGGTACTCTTAGAACGGATTGAGCCTGCGCAGTATGCCCCGACACCGCAGTTTTGGGAGAGCAAGCGGTATCAGTTTGACGACGGTTCATTGTGGGACTTGACGGGGCCAGTTCCCGACGAGAAGTACATTGAATTACGTTGCCACTCGCACCATGACGGAATCTGTTGTGCGTGCATTGGAACGACATGTGAATGTGGAATTGAATATGCTCATTGTTGGGGTAGGTACGCAGAGCCGGATGAGCATCTGTTAAATTGGATACGGCAAAAGAATTGGGAAGCACAACATGATAATGACGTGCAACCCGACGCTGATGCGCGGTACTTTTCGGCTCCGCAAAGTCAGGCTGATTACAAGTCGGAGATTGTAAATCGGCAGGAGCAGCAGAAAGAAGATCGGCGCAAGTACAACGATTACATGTTAGACCATTGGGAACGTAAACCTGTTTCGACCGTAGGCCCAACTAGGGCATAAAGGACATTTGATGTCGCAAGTTTTAGAAGTCAGTCAAGGTTATCCGGTAGAAGGTCGGCCCTTTGAGCCACCACAACTCAGTCGGCAGAACGAGCAACCCCGTTACATCACCTTTGTTGGCAGTCTCGTTGAGGCAAGTGTTGCTCTCGACCGCCCGTGGACAAAGGGCGGGGGCATTGAAATCGGCAATCCTTGTCTGCGGTACACAAAGAACTTTGTCCGCAAAGGTCGGATTACTCCGGTACTGAAAGACGTTCACGATTGGGTAACTCAAGACTATTGGGAGAAAGCGACGGGCAGGGACGCGAGTTATTTTCCGCGCCAAGTTCCCGCAGGCTATGTATCTCCACTGAACGAGAGTGGACATCCTAGCCCTATCAGAGCCATGTACGGCAAGATCGCAGTACCTGGGGAGCAGATGGATTCGATTCTCAATGGTTCTGCCAACATCCTTGACCGCACGCGACGAGGAGTGGTGGAACTGACCGAGTTAGCGGGGCACGAATACAATCCGCAAGACTTGGGTGACGGGATTGTTACCGACCCGACGATTTGGAAGATTCAACGAACGATTCTGCCTGACTATCCATTCATTATGAAAGATGGTCAGCCAACGGTGTTGTTGGATGACATTGAAGAAGTCCTGCTTGATGCACAGCGACATACATCGTTGCGGTCGATTGTGGACAAGTATCTGACTTCGCTGAATCAGTTCCGCGACTTCGCTAAAGGGTCAGTTGATCAGACTCACTATCGGATGAAAGAGTCGGCGGTGAAGTCGGATTCCGGCTACATCTGGAAGTACACTGAACTTGATTTCGTGTTGATGGAGCAGTTGGGTGTTCAGCGTCAAGACAGAGAGATTCGCCAAGCGAACAAGGCCCAACCAAACGAGCGGTTGGAGAACATGTTCGAGCAGTGGTTAGCGATTCAGATTGAGGAGAAGCAGGCTAACCTTGAGCGACAGAAGCAGTTTGCAGTTGACCAGAACACGATGGCCGCAGCCCCGATTCAAGACAAAGGATTCGACGGGCAATCTGGTTATTCGGGCTATTCAGGGGAAGTGGTGACAAATGCCACAGCCCAAGGCCAAGAGGAAATCGCCGTAGCGATGGCTGATACGATGCACACATGCGAGTGTGGGAAAGAATTCGACACCGCGCAGGGCATTTCAATGCACAAGGCTCGTTGGTGTGAACTGCTAAACAAGACAGAGACGGGAGAAGACAACGCCTAATCTCTACGACATCGGAACCAACACGCGAGTTCGACTCGGAATGCCACGGTCAGAGGCTCCGACAGAACTCGCTGTGTTGAATCAGAACTGCTCGCAGATTAGAAATCTCAAGAAGTTCAAGCGAGCCACGGGCAATCCGTGGGACTTCAACGACCTTGTGTTGGAGACTTCGGCTGACGAATCCACCTACCAAATTAGTCAGACCGATTTTGGGCAACCTCTCGCGGTGCTAACGTGGGCACCCGAACTCTCCACTTGGACACCTCGTTTAATCAAAATCTTTGAACCGCAGAACTTGGTGCTAAACATTCCCACAGTGGGGAATAATACCTTAGCGAGTTACGCTTATTTACCGTGGGACGGTTCTAACTGCACCGCTCAACGGTGTGCCTTCTATTGGCGCAACAACGTGCCTTTTATCGAGTTTTGGCCCGCACCGACAACTTCGATAGCGTCTTATAAAATTCGCTACCTTCAGAACAGTAACAACTTAAATACCATCTCTCTAAATGAAGCCCCTTTGCAGAATGACGATTGCGATCTTGTTGAAATCCGTTCTGCGCTTGCGTTGCTTCCGTTGACGCAATGGATGGCTGAAGAAGGGGACGGTTTGGCTTACAACGCGAACAAACGTAAGGAACTCGCGGCAAGTTTGGGCGCAGAAGAACAAGAAGCCACACGATTGTTTGAAGCAATGGCGCGACAAACTACGGGGCCAAGAATGTATCAACGATGGAATCCGACAGTGGGCTAAATGCAGACCTCACCGCTAAAAAACGGCGATAAACTTCCCGATCATCCTAGCGACACCACCGCTTTACAAATAACCAAGTACGGACGAGTTTTTGACGCAACCGATGGGCTAGAGTTACTGCCTAATCTCCACCGAACTGAGATCGGAATGTTACGGGGTGGAGAAAGAGGCGGTCTATCTCATTTGTACAGATTTCACATCGAATCCGGCCACATTTTTCACACACGAGCGGCGGCTGTAGTTGAGGTAGAATGTGAAAGTATTGACTCTGAATAGCGAATAGAGTAGATTGCTCCCGCCGACCAAGATTGAATGGCGTGGGCTTTGTTTTTAGCCTTAACAGATTCCAGATACTTAGACCAAAATCGTCCGCGCTTGTCTTGGTCGGCAGGCTCTAACGAAGGTCGGGTGTCTGGAATTTGTTTTTCAGGGAGTGGCGTGGTGCGCTGGTTTAGGGTTGGCATAGGTCAGTTCCGGCTTGGTATGGTGCGCTATTCCTCTAAGGAGAATCTGTTATGGCTACAGCAAAAGCAAAACTAGAAGCATTGAGTCCGGTGTCAAACGATGCCGCAGAAACGATTTCATTTGAGGAACCGTATATCGTGACGGTTCAGATTGAAGGCACTGCGCCGATTCTTTTCCATCGGTGGTCTTGTGAAGACGTGGAAGCCAAGGCCAACGCAAAGAAGAACTCCAAAGCTAAGAAAACCGACAATGTGGAGTCCTACATCTATCGCAATGAGTTGAATCAAATCTGTTTGCCAGGTGAGTACGTGCGGCAGACAATTATTCATGCCGCGAAGTTCAAGCAAGACCCGCGTTCACCTCGTAAATCGGCAATGGACTTGTTCAAGGCGTCGATTGTGGCGTTGACCGAACTCGCACCGTTGAATGGTGGTACAGAAACGTGGGATTACATTGACCAACGACGAGTAGTGATTCAGCGGGCAGCTATCACGCGAATGCGGCCCGCGTTTGCGAAAGGATGGACAGCAGAGATGGATTTCTCGATTCTCTGTCCTGAGTATGTTGATCCACATTTGTTTAATGAGGTGTTGGCTCTATCTGGAAAGTTGATCGGCACAGCAGATGGTCGCCCTAGTTATGGACGATTTCAAGTGAACAAGTGCTCTGTAGTTGGGCTTGCTTAGGTTATGGCTAATTCAGCCACGGTCGGCTAGGTATCGTTGTGTTGTGGTATGCCGAGCAGTGGTGAGGGTGGCTGCGGAATGTTCCGCTTTGGTCTTGCAACGGTGAGGCGTGGCCTTATAAGGAGAGTTGCGGTGAGGTATGGAACGGCGAGCTGAGCATGGTCGTGTTGGGGTTCGGTTTGGTCAGGTAAGAAAGAGCTAAGATAAGATTCATTATCTTGGCTCTTTCTATTGTATACTCAACGAAATGCCTAAGTTGACGAGGGAAGAAACTCAAACACTCTTTAGAGCTTTAGAGATTTCTTCTTTGTCCGAGATCGATGATGATTGGGTAGGCCAGTTTCTCTCCAAACTCAACGACCCTGTAAAGAAAGCCGCGTGGAATCAACTTCTCGGAATCATCGAAGAATTCCGTCCTGAAGAATACAAACGCCTCAACAACTTCGCCAAGAACAACAAGGGAATGCTGCTGGAGTTCCAAGGATGGGAACGCTGGTTAAAGACTCTGGGAGCGCAGACCTTTACCCGCGACTTTGCCCCGATTCAAAAGAGATTTTGGGATTGGAATTGGCGAGCGTTGCTGAAGATTCGCAAGAACGTCCCGCTTGATCCGAAAGAGATGGTTGGCTTTTTACCATGGTCCAGGGAGACGGGGAAAAGTTCAGTAACCGAGTGGGCGTGCATTGCCGAAGGAGCCTTGCTCAGAGGCGGGTATGTCATCTTCTACTCAGGCAAGCAATCGCAAGCAGAGGAACACGTTACTTCAATCCGTGACCGCATTGAATCTGAGCATGTCAGTGACCTTTATCCGTGGTTAGGGAAGCCCAAGGTCGGCGCACACGGAAACAAGTTTGGATGGGGTAAAGAGTTCCTGATGACGAGTGGTGGTTGGGCCATCCGACCTGTTGGAGCTGATGTAGCGATACGCGGCGGTAAGACACTCAACCTTAGACCAACGCTGATCGTGGTAGACGACCTTGATGAACTCGGTGAGTCACCCGTTGTGGTCGAACACAAGGAACAGATTCTCACTCGCTCAATTCTGCCGATGGGGAATGACAAAACTCGTGTACTTGTCCCGCAGAATCCCATTCACGCGAACTCAGTAGTCAATCGAATGCTGACGGGCGTGTCACTTGCGTTGGCGATTAGAACCGTGTTCGGGGAGTTGAATGATGACGGTTCAATGTCCACTCGTCCTGTACCTGCGGTGCGCGACTTTGCTTACGAAGTCCGCCAAACCGATGAAGGCCCATTCTCTAAAATCACTCAAGGCGAAACGAACTGGCCTGGGATTACGATAGAAGGTTGGGAGCGAACTCTTAATCGTGTTGGGCCACTAGCATTCGAGAGCGAATACCAACACCGACTCGACGTAATGTTAGAGGAAAGGGTTCTTCCCGAATACGATGACAGGGTGCTACGGACGAATCTGATTTCGTGGAGTCAATATGAAACAATGTATGGGACTCGTCGGATTCCGAGTGATTGGATTTGTGATGTTGGTTGCGATATTGGATATTCGGTAGGCCATCGAACTGCGTTTACATTTCTCACGCGAGCACCGCACGGCGCACCTCTAGCGGGAAGTATTTTTCGTTATCGAGGATGTGTATTCACGGCTACCACGATTGGAGAAATGAGCACATCAGTAAAAGCCCGTCTATGGCCTGATGAAAACCTTCAGCGGGAATGGTTGAGTCACGAGAAGTTAGGCGAGCGGCTAGTGCTTAATCGAGAGCATGGTTGGCACTTCCAGACGTGCGAAAGTGCAAAAACCGCAGGAATTCCGCAATGGAGGCACTTTCTCAAGTCTGATAAGACGCAGCCGCATCCATTTCACCGAGATGAAAAAAGTGTAGATGGCTTGTGGAAGATTGGTCGTCCAGCATGGTTTGATGTTGTGGACGATGACCAGTTCTTTCAACCCTATGATGACCGTGGATTAAAGGTGCATCGTGACCAAGCATTTAATTGGCGACTAAAGCCTGAGAAGCTGACGGAAAGCGGGCTGACTATTCAGCAGCCTATGAAGGCAGACGAAGATTCCTGCGACGCTACGAGAATGTGTACAGCCGCTCCAAATTTTGGGCCAACTATGCGAGGAATGACCCAATATGAAAAGGTGCAAGCCATTATCCCGCAGGGCTATCATGTTAATGAGTTAGTCAAACGTGTTGACTTAGACCCTAACCAACAACACATGACTGGTCAGATGGCAACCTTTTTAGCGAGAAAAACATTAGGCTTGGATAAGCCTAAATTAGTTGATCCATGGGGCCAGCCGATAAGGTAAAATAGAACGGCTCAACCAAAGGCGTGAACCTTTGAGTGAGCCTTGCCAACACTTCTTGATGGAGACAAGATCATGCCAGCTAAATCTAAAATAACTCTTGGCGATCAATTTGGAAAGCTCACTGTGAGTATCTTTCTTGGTATTCGTAATAAAGAGCGATGGTGGGAGTGCATTTGCGAGTGCGGTAAAACCGTTGAGCGAACTACGGGACAGTTAAGACGACGACGTTCTTGTGGTTGCTTGCGTGGAAAGAACGGTATTAAGCATGGAATGTCTGAGAGTGATGAGTTTGTTATTTGGCACACAATGAAGGCACGTTGTTATAACCCGAAAGCCACTGGATATGAAAGATACGGAGGAGCGGGAATATCAATGTCTGATGAATGGCGCGATGATTTTATGGCATTTTATAATCATATAGGGCCACGTCCATCAAAAAGACATTCCGTAGATCGTTGGCCGAATCCAAGTGGCAATTATGAACCGAATAATGTTCGGTGGGCCACCAAAGAGGAACAGGGACGTAATAAAAGAACGAATGTAATTTTCACTCTGAACGGGGAGTCTAAGACTTGTATTGAGTGGAGTGAGATTCTTGGAATTAAGCCAATGACTTTGCAAGGGCGTAAATACCATGGGTGGTCGGATGAAGAAATACTCACGACACCGACACTTAAACAAGGAAGGAGAAAAAACAGTGTTGGAAGATATGAAATCCCTGACGGAAGCGGTAAATAGATTTGCGTTTGATTGGTGCGGGCATCGCTCAACCTGTGTGTTGTCATCCGCAGCCCTTGTCCACGTCTTACGGGAATTGGGCTATGACGCGATGCCGTTGCGGGTTCGTTGCTCAGTACATTCTTCTGAGCCTAGACAAACAGGAACGGTGCTTGGGTCAGACGGAGATGGGTGCCGACAAGCCGCTGCGGGGCCGGATATGTGGCATGGACATCTAGTAGTAATTGCGGAGAACCGATTCTTGCTTGATCCGTCCATTGACCAAGTGAGTGAAGGAGAAGAATGTAATCGCTGGATGAACGTGCCGCCATTAGCAGTGGAAGTGAGTGAACGATTTATCCGTGGTGAAGAAGGGTTTTCATTTCAACATGGAAATGCCAATCTTTACTATAACGCACGACGACGACAAGTAGGATTTCTATCTGCGCCTGACTGGAAACGTCCGTCACATTGGATGCCCGTGGCGCGTCAAGTGTTAAACGAGACTAAAATCGTTGCTAAACAGTCGCATGTGACATAAACTGCGCGGTGATGCCTTACCGGAGCGCAAGTCAAAGAAGATTTTTTCATTCTAGTGGAGCGGCAAAAGCAGGGATTACGCTCAAACAAGTGAAAGAATTTGACGCGGCAAGTAAGGACATGAAATTACCAGAAAAGAAGATTAAAAAGCGTGGCTTGAAGCACGTAAAAATTGGGGGAAAATAATTATGCCAGGTCTCACGACGTACACCGCAGATAACAGGCAGACAAGCGCATTGGTCGGCTATGCGATTTTGCAGGCGTTTGTGCAGGGATACCTTACGAACAGCAATGTTACGGGAGCAGCGACCGCAGACGAGTTGATTGCCTTTGTGAACGCTGCCGTGGTTAGCCCTGGTGGGGAATCATTTTCACAGCGCAACGCAATTGCGCGAGCACTTGCCGTAGGAAAAGCACTAGGCGATCTCAGCGACGCACGAGTGGCTGCTGCAACGAGCGCAAATGACCTTGCTGTGACTTACACATGGGTTTCGTCAGACCCCGCAGCGAGTGTGACGGGTCACTTGGGGCCGAACCTCATAACTGGATAATCGCCATGGGTGAAATAGATAGTCTAGCCCGCGCCGCGTGGGAAGGAACTCGTTCGGAACACGCTGTCCCTTACGACGAGTTGGAGCCTGCGTATCGAGACAACTTACTTAGACGGGCAGAAGCAGTCTTAGGTGGTGCACCTCCTACAGGCCCGTGGGAAGTCTATGAGAAGCAAGTATGTCAACTGGCCTCAACGAATACGGAAGTTGGTGCAGAGATGGCGATGGCGGCAGAGATTCCTGAAGAAGTAAAAGAGGAATTGGTAGAAGAAGTTCAGGAAGAAGCCAAACCCAAGAAGGTGACAAAGAAAGCCGCGCCAAAGAAAGTGGCTACCAAGAAACCCGTTAAGGTAGTCAAGGCTGTAGCCAAACCCGTAGCGAAGAAAAAGTGAAACGACTATTTCGCATCCTACATTGGCAAGCCCGCTGTCGTTTTTGGCGCAAGCAAGCCGAAGCAGCCAAGCGAGAAGTAGCACGCTTACAATTATCTCTCTTAGCTGAAAGATATCGAAATCTCACTAGGGAAGATATGTTTGTAAGTGCGAGCGTGATGGGAGCGAGAGGGATGTATGGGGTTGCCCCGCGTGGTGGGCCTGCATTGGCGGAACCGACTCAACCCAAAGTTCCCGCAGTTGATCCGTATCAGTTAAGTGGAGCGGACTTGATGGAGTTTGAGACGTTCTGGAAACCGGACGCAGAAGCAGCAGGGATTTCGCTGATTACAGCCAAGCAAAAGTTTATTCATGAAGTAGTGATACCTCGTCGGGCACCATTACAAGACGATCCTTTCAATAGTAGGGCTAACTAAGCCAACAAGTGAGCAGTGATTGAACGATTCCCGTGAGTCCCCTAACTTTACCCCGCTCTCGGTCGCCACGGCTCGTGGTGCTCAGAATTTCGCGCCTGCCAAACCCATCCATGATGTTCTTCAATCTCGTCAGCTAAGTGAAAAGCGCACACCCTCAAAACTTGAAGCAGGCATTAAAGAACTTTACTCCCACTATCTGAATCAAGAAAACGCTGCATGGAACTCAATGATTGGGATGGCCCAATTAGTTTCCTTGTTCAGAAAAGGCCAACAATTACTACAACGCCGACCCTTTGGTGCCCCAGGATACTACGTTAGACCACTCACCGACAACGATGACACGGTAATGAAGCAGACAGCGATGAACCTGATGGGGTTCTTTTCGCAAGCATGTGAATCGAAAGTCATTGCTTCTAATCCGAACGTGAACATGCGCCCTGGGGATGATACACCGGAAGCCATTGCTGCCGCGCAAGCGTGTCGTCCCGTCGTGGATTACTACGAAACTGAGTGGTACACCGTCCCTTTTGTGCGCCGTGAAGCAATTCGCTTTTTGACTGATGGAGTAGTGATTCATCAGGTGCGGTGGAATCCGTTTCTTGGGGGCTACGAAGTCAATGAGCGAGAAGTTACGCATGAAGATGTGACGATTGACGAAGGTGGTGGTCAATGTCTTGATTGCCAATTTGAAGGCTCGCACGAAGCGTTTCAAGGCGAGTATTCAGCGCAATGTCCTGAGTGTGAAAGTCCGGCGGTAGATGTAAGAGACCCGATAAAGCAGAAGTTGGCAAGGATCGGGATGGGCCAATCGAAGCCCGTAGGTGAGCCGGAAATCGTTTCATCTGCTTTCGCGTCGTGGCGTTGGGACTTGACGAAGGATTTGGAGTTATCGACGTGGGCGATTAAGCGGCAGTACATCGGACAAGGCGCAATCAAGTTGATGCTTGGGGATGTGACTATCCCTGATTCACAGAGTTCCGAATCTCACGGTCTGGACGTGATGTACGCCCTCGCTTATTCAGGTCAGGCGTTCGCTGGAACTAGTAGTTCTCAGTACACAAACACATCGTTAGTTGATAAGAAGCCGACGTTAGCAGAGTTTTGGTTAAGCCCTGAAGACCAAGCCATGATTGAGACTGAAGGGGGCGAGACAATCTGCGGGCAGACGCTTCCCAAAGGTCGCTTAAGTGAATTCTTTGGTGGCAAACCAATCTGTGTAGTGGGCTTGAACGATATGTCCCTGATTGTCGGGATGTATGCGAACGAGTCTCAGCAAAAGGAAGTAGTCACCGCTCAGTGGTTCATGGATGCGGATTCAGGTGCAGGGCGCGGCATGGAAGATACCGCAGCCGTACAGCGCAGATTCAACGCAGTCGATGGTCAGATTTATCAAGGGCTTGCAACTACAGCAACTCCCGCTGTGTTTACGGATATGTCGTTGATTAAGGAAGATCAGGGAAGATACTTGTTTGCCCCAGGTCATAACATTGATATTTCACTGGCGTTGCTACCGCCGAACATGAAGTTGCAGGATGCGATTTATGTTGGAAATCCTGGGGCGGTGAGTCAACAGTTTGTTCAGTACGGCTCTCAGTTCTTGCGCGAGATGGCGCAGATTTCCAGTCTTGTCACAGAGTTCACGAATGGCTTGATTGGAGTGGATAACCGCACTGCAACAGGTGCACAGATTACGGCACAGTTAGCGAACTCGTTGTATGGCCCAATGCTGGCAAGTAAAGGTCAGATGAGAGTTGATATTGCGAAGAAGATCGTTCGGTTGGTGGCGGAACATGACTTCTCAGGCAGGTACTATCCAGGCAAAGGCGCAGCCAAGGGCAGAATGGTTAGTGGGCAGGATTTGAAGTCGAAAGTGGTCTTTGAGTTAGTGCCTAACAGCGAGTTGCCTGTAAGTCCCTTTACTGAGCAGACAGACATTAGAGTGTTTGGAGAGTCTTTTGGGGGACTTTTAGGTGCAGCTCAGTTACAAGCACAGTTTCCACGCTTCTTTAAGGCGGTAGCAAAGCCGTTTAACATTCAATTTGATGATGAGAGTGATGACGATGTGAGCACGTTGTGTCTCAAGCGACTTGAAAGTATGAGAATGAACCTTGAGTCAGGTGTGACTGACCCTGCGGTGTTAGTGCAGATGGTCAAGCCTCCCGTGAGTAAGGTAGAGCCGAAACATGCTGAGAAAGCGGAATGGTACAGCGACTATTTAGACTTGGAGAGAGGTCAAACTGCCCCGTTGGAATTACGTGAAGCGATTGAGCAAATGTATTGGTCTCATCTAAATCTCCAAGTTGAGAAGTCAATGCCTCAATCCTTTAATCAAGGTTTAATCGGTGCGGCGGGTGCTGCGCCTGCTGCGATTGGTTCAGCCTTACTGCAAGGTCAAGAGCAGCAAGCAGAACCAGCGGTTGAGGACAAGAGTGAAGAATTGGAAGCGAAAGTTGCGATTGAGGAAATGAAGACAAAGAAAGACCTCGAACTCAAGCAGATGGAGACGGAGACGCAAAAACAAGTCGCGTTAATTCAGGGACAGAGTGCCCTTGCTAACACAAAACTTGCGGGTGAGAATCAGTTGAAGGTGGCTAAAGCCAAGCCAAAGGTAAAACCCGCAGCAAGGAAGTCGGCATAGTCATGGCCTTTACTGACAGACTACGGAAACGAATCAGCAGCCCCGTTGGATTTGCGGGCGGCACGTTGGAAGAACAACTTCTGCGAGCCGCGCAAGGGGATCAAGCCACAGCCCCACAACCTGAACGCGGTGGGTTTATTCGTGAACCACAGCCAACGATGGCTGAGTCTGCAATGGCTCGTGTTGTTGAACCACAACCTGCTCCCGCGTTAGCGCAGCCGATGGCGCGTTCGCGTTCGTTCAAGGATGCATTATCACGACCAACGCAAGCCCCAACGGGCAGTTTTGAGCCACCACAGCCCACTCAAACAACGGACTTAGGACAAGGAAGGACGTTTACCGAAGGCGGTACGGACGATGTACGTGGCCGACGCGCTGAACCACGAGACTTCATTGCTGATGATGAAGCGTATTTGCGCGATTTGAGAAACAAACCCCGCACTTGGCGAGACAAGTTAGTAGACGTGACAGACGCTCTCAATGTGGTAGCAGGGGGACAGAAAAGAATTCTCCCAACCAAGCGAGAGCGAGAAATTGGAGAGGTAGAGAACAGAATTGGACAAGGGTTGGCGATAGACAGATCACGACTTCCCAAAGCAAGTGAGCGGGGGCAAATATCCACACGGGTTGTGAATGAAGGTGAGTATCCCGATGTGGAAGCAGGAACAGAGATTCGGGTACGAATTGATCCGCGCACGGGTGAACCTACAGACATGATAGGGGCGAATAAACGCCCTGTGGTAGCGGGTCTCCCGAAAAAGGGAGCAGAGCGAGCACCCCACTACGATAAGGACGCAGAGGGCTACTTAATCACCGTACAAGATGGTAAGTCGAAGCGGGTCGTGAATGAAAAGGGTGAACCCGTCCAAGTGAAAAAGAGTGGTGACGAAGAATTCGTGGAAGTGGAAGTCAATGGACGGAAACTGAAGGTCACTCCTGCACAAGCATTGAACTACTACGGGCAAACGGGAGAGCAGGAAATCAAACGCACGGCAGCACAGCGAGAGGCGTTAGCCAAGCGAACAGCAAAGTTGAATGAGTCATCGACACTCTACAAGAAGGCTGACAACTTAGCGGAAGAAGCAAAGAAGTTACATGGACAACCCGATCCCTACGGTGACGTTGCGAAGCGCATCATGGAGTACGAGAAGGAAGCGCGAGACTTGCGCGTTAAGGGTGATGCGGCGCGGGCTGACGGAGAAGCGATTCCGGTTGCCACAGAGCAACCACCAGCAGCGACGGGTGGCAAGTACGCAGGACAGAGAATCGCCACCACGAAACTCGCAGACGCAGCCAAGCGGTTGAACATGACCATCGAGAAGGTCAAAGAATATCTTCAAAGTGAAGGTGCTGAGATATATTGAGCAATGCCGAACACTCCTGATCTCACCGATCTGTTCGACAAGCCCAACCCACGCACGCGGGTTCATTCCATAGCGTCTAAAGCAGGACTTCCCCCCGACATTGCCGACGATTACCTACGACTCACCAAGATTGAATCGGGACATAACACTAACGTCCGCGATTCCAGCAAAGGAGCGCAGGGCTTTGGTCAGGTAATGCCTGACGTGAAGGGCGGCACGACGCGCACGGTTGGCGGGAAACGCTATAACTTGCGGAATGCAGATGAAAACATCGAAGCAGGAATTCGCTATTTCGCAGAAGGGGGCAATGACCCCGTAGCGCGACGATTACATTACTTCGGTGGCCCAAAAGCGAAACAGCGTTACGAGCGCACGGGCAAGATGCCTAACATCTCTGATGGCAATATGACCGCCGCACAGTATGTGAAAGCAACGGGCGGAAATCAGAAACCGCAGTCGGCATCTCCTGATTTATCGGACTTGTTCGACAAACCTTCGGGACAGACCCAACCTGCCACGTCAAAGCAAAACCGTGTCAACAACCTACCCCCAACTCCAGCTACAACCCCCGTTAGTTCACGGCAACAGTCTGTCCCTAAGCAACCAATTCAGCGACGTGGGCCAACGAATCCGTTTGACTTCCAACGTCCCGCGCCAAGATTGGAAGTCGGAGCAAAAGTAGGCGGCCCACAAGCGTCTCAGGGTGTAGGTGATCTACGCCGCCAAGATGAGCGAGACTTAGCCCGTATGAGCCGTATTCGAGGCCAAGTGACTTCAGAGCAGACGGACGCGGAGCAACAGATGGGTCGTGCTCCAAACACTGCTCAAGCGCGTCTATTTGACCCGAAACTGAATGTTGATGAAGAAGTGCTGAAACGCATCAGTCAAGAGCAAGACACTGAGAAGGCCCAAGCAGACGCGCAAGCCGAACAGCAAAGACTCATTGGACAGTTCACCGATGCAGATCGCGCAGAAATAGCCGACTTCACGAATCACCTTCAAGGCAAAGGGGGAGTCTATTCAGGAATCCGTGCAGGTATTCGACGTGGTGGTTCATCTGCTCTCTACAAACTCGCTGGACTTGCGGAAATTGGGAATCAAGTAGCCAAGAGAACAGTTGGAGAGTCGTGGATACCTGACTATTTGCGGAAGAAGGCTCTCGCGGGAGAGTTGTCAGTCAACGACATTCCTGAAGACAAACGGAATCAGCTCGCGGAGTTTCTAGCGCAATCAGGAGTGGGGTTAGCCGAACTCGCAGCAGCTCCAGGTTCGATTACCACGAAGTTTGCAGGTATGGCGGGAAGCGAAGCGTTGGGTCGAAATCTTCCTGCTAAAGAAGTCGCCCGTGAGACCGCTAAAGGCGCGGCGATGGGGGCGGTACAGAAGTACGGCGAAGGACTCGCGCCTGCAAGCGCAGGACGATTCAAACGTGCAGCGGTGAGTGCTCCTGCGGTTGGGATCGGAAGTGGTGCAGTTGAGTTAGCAACGGGAGCTACGCCACGAGAAGCAGCTTTGAGCGCGGTGACGAACGCGGCCTTTCAAGGGGGTGGTGAGATGTTACGCCGAACCCCGCAAAGGAGATTAAGTGAAGCAGAAGCAGCACCCAAGCAAGAGGTTAATGTCCCTGAGCGTCCAGAAACGATTGCGGCGCAACTAGCAGCCGTACAGCAAGGCACTAGACCCGCAGTCTTGGTGACGAGAGGTGAGAAACAACCCAACACTCCTAGGGGAATGAGCGCGGTCAGAACAAGTGAAGGAACCTTCTATTACGATCCGAAGCAGGTTAGTCGGGAAACCTTACTTGCCAAAGTGAAGGATGGGACTTACGGCGAAGTTCTCGGACACATAGAACCTAAATCAGCAGCGACTACAGAAGCAGTTGTAGCGCGTGCTGCTGATGGAACTGAAGTACAAGCCTCAGCGGTGTCACCTGAGAACGTAGCGAAGCAAGCTGAAGTGTTACAAGCGCAGCATCCTGAAGCCACGATTGAAACGGGTGGTAATGAATTAGCGCAGAAGGTCATTCAGGATCGGGTTGCACCTGAAGTAAGAGGCTTTGATGATGTTCCTTTAACTGAGCGAGAAAGAGCGGAACTCGACACTTATTTTGATGTGGAATCGAGAATTCCTGAAAGTGAGAGAGTACCACCTAAGCCCGCAAAGATAGACATTCTGGGAGAGACTGAAGTAGCCCCGAAACCTCTTGCGCGCCGAGAATTATTGGAACTTACGGACGCAGAGTTGGATGTTCGTGAGTCGCCTGTGCCGAAAGGAATGACACGTTTGTATCGTGGCGGCGTAGAAGGGAATTGGTTTTCGTCGGAGCGTGATACGGCGCGATTTCACTTGGATAATGCGACGGGGCGCAAACCAACGCTGCGTTATGTGGATGTACCAACTGCTGATTTAGCGAAATACGACGCCTTTGAACATCCCCGCGTAGTATCGGGCCGCGAACAAGCGGAAGCGGGTGATTACATTTTACCAAAAGAACTAACCGCGCAAGCACGAGACTTGGCGACTGAGACAGCACCTACAGAAGTAGCACCTATTGAGCCAGTAGTAGCTAAACCTAAAACTCCAGTTACGGAAACACCTGTTACACCAGAGACACCAAGAGCAGCAACGGAACCACGAGAACCATCCACAACTTCTGCTCGTAAAGCGCAGATGGCCCAAGATCGCGCCGAATTAGATTTGCCCGAACTTGACCCAACAGAACGAAAGACTTGGCGCACAACGCTCGACAACGCAAAAGAGCGTGGACTAGATAAGCGCGGCGACATGCTGGCCGATGAGGTCTTAAAGAAGCGTCGTGCCCTTGACGATGAAGAAACCGCAGGCGTGGTACTCCGCACGCAAGAACTCAAGAACCAACACAACCAACTCCTCAAAGAGATAGCCGAAAGCAAGGATGAAGTAGACATACTTCGTAAAGGCGCAGAGTTGAAACTAATTGAAGATCGCTTTGACCTTAACAGCGAAGCATTGAAGGAATCGGGAGGGCATAAGGGGCGGGCACTTGCTGCGCAAAAACTCACCATCAACCAAGACTACGACTTGATTAGTTTGGTGAACCGCGCCAAGGCCGCTAAAGGGAGGGATATTACCCCCGCAGAGCGTGAGCGGTACGAAAAGCAGGACGCCGAGATTAAACGACTTACTGAGGAATTATCTAAAGCCGAAGAACGAGCCTCAGTTGCTAACTTGCAAAAGCAAGTAGAGCGGGTAGCGCGACGACGCACACGAACTGAGACAAAGGCGACCTTAGATGATGAGTTCGTGCTGCTCACCCAAGAGTTTCGCGCCAAGATGCAGGGCGTACAGCCGCTAGGAATTGACCCAACCGCAATTCCTGTGATTGCAAAGATGGCCCACAACCGCGTGAAGGCGGGAGTTACGGATGTTGCGCAGTTAGTTGACGACATTCACGGAGCAGTGAGCGAGCACTTGCCCGATATAACCAAGCGCGATATTCGGGATGCTATCAGCGGTTACGGTATCACCGCTGAACTCAGTCAAGATCAAGTCAAGAAATCGCTGCGTGAGATGAAGTCAATCATGCGGTTAGCGTCTGCGCTTGAAGATGCGGAAGCAAAACAAAAACCGCTACGGAGTGGCCTGCAACGAGAAGCAGACACGCCGCAAGTTAAGGAACTCCGCCGCCAGTTAAACGAGAAGTTAAAAGAAGCGGGATTACTTGAACCGCGTGAGCCGTTGCCACCAAAACAAGGGCCAAAACTTTCAGAGGGAACAGGCCCGCGTCAAGGGCCAACACTCAGAGAAGGAGTTGGGAGAAAACAAGGCCCGCGTGTTACAGACGCACCGCTTCAAGGGCCAAAGGAATCAGATGCACGTCGCTTACCGATGGAAGGGCCAAAGATTACCGATGCCCCCAAGGTTGGGCCAAAAGAAACGCTTGAGGCAATTAAGAAGCGCGTGAACGTTCAGATTGATGAATACCAACGCCGTCTTGATGAAGGGGACTTTAGCCCGCGCTCCAAGCAGCCACGACAAGTAATTGACACCCCTGAAACCCGACGACTTAAAGACCAACTCGCAAAGATTAAAAACGAGTATGAGCGCGAATTGGAGCGTGATCGGGGGATGTTCTGGCACAACATGTCGGGTATTCGTAAGTCATGGATGCTGAGTGGTATTCGTACTCAAGCGCGCAATATTGCAGGTACGGCAGGCTATCAAGTGTTTGATGAGATAGCCCGAATGCCCGCAGTGATTGCCGATGCTGCCGTTGCTCCAATCACAGGTCAGCGTTCGATTGCAATGAGCAATCCGATTGCCATGTTGGACTCGGTAGTAAAGGGAGCGAAGGCGGGAGCAAGAGAATTTAAGGAGACGATGCAATTTGGTGGAACCCGCGAACAAATGGAGCGGATGCAAATCAAAGAAATTAACACAGGGAGTCAGGCCTTTGACTTGGCTCACAACGTAGTTTTCCGCTTGATGTCGGGTTCTGACCGCGTGTTCTACAACATTGCTTATGAACGCGCTTTGTTGGATCGCGCCACGGTGCAAGCTAAGAATGAGAAGGCGAGCAACGTACGGGCACGGGCGAAAGAGATTATGGATACCGCGTCACCGCATGGTGACTTGGTGATGTCGGCAAAGCACGACGCGCTAATCAATACCTTCAACAATAACAACAAGCTGAGTGACGCTATCAAGCGGGCACGCGGAACTCTTGGCCCCAAGGCGAATTTCGCTATTGATTTGGTGCTTCCCTTTGACCGCACGCCAACAAACGTAGTTACGCGCATTCTTGAGGCGGCTCCGGTGAGTGGGCAAGTGATGACTGCGGTACGAGCAGGACAAATGGCGAAAGGGATTATCAATAAATCTCTGACCTTAGAGCAGCAACGACAGTTTGCGCAAACCTTTGGACGCTCGACAGCGGGCACTGCGTTGGCAGGACTGGGTTGGGCCTTGATGCCAAGCGGAATCATTACCACTGACGATTATGGGAACGCTTTCTTGAATGTCGCGGGTAAGCAAATCAATCTGTCTACTATCTCTCCCGCAGGCAATATTATTGCGATGGGCGCAAACATGTGGAAGGCGGCACACTCGGAAAAAGATCAAGTGCGCAAAGGAATAGGGGCAGTAGCGAAACCTCTCTCTGATATTCCTCTCGTCCGTAGCACAACCGGAATAACCGAAGCAGTCAAGAATCCAGCCCGTTCAGGAACTCAATTCGCTGGACATTTAGCAAGTTCTTTTGTTCCCTTTGGCGGACTGCAACGAGACGCGGCATTGGTGCTTGACCCTGAAGAATCGCGTAAACCTAAAACCATTGGAGAGACGGTGAAGGCGGGTATCCCGATTCTACGAAACACTCTTGATGTAGATCGTTCACCTTTATTTGCGGGGGAAAAGAAAACCACCCCTGCTATTAAAGAGGTACAGCGACTAGGAATGCGGCTTTCGGGGGTGAACCAAAGTCCGAAGGAAAGACCGGAACAGTTTGCAGAACGACGTGCTAAGGTTATTCCGGTGATGCAGAAAGAACTCAACACGCTAGTTGAGACTGACGCCTACAAAGCCTTGAACGACAGAGAAAAGAGAGAAGCCCTACAGAAGAAGTTGGATGATATTCGCAATGACTATGAAAGTCAGCAACCGCGTGGCCCAAGAGAAGCACGCAAACCACGCGAACAGAGGGTGCAGAGACAATTCCAATGATGAGGAATTCTGACACAGAAAGTGCGTTCGTTGGTACAATCCGAATGAAATGGCTCACCCGCATCGTTTTGTCGCTACGCCGTTATACATGGGAATGGGGTGTTCGTAAGGGTCTAGGAGAATAAATGCCGAACAATTACTTTCGTGATCCACAGTCGCCCTTTAGCGCACCACAAATGGAGATGCCTGAATGGGTACAGATGCCAGAGTCCGAAACGCCCGACATGAGCGGGGTATTTCAAGGGCTGAAGGAGCGAATGCAAGGTGGCGGTAAGGCTAATTCCGCGCCTATGACAGTTTCGGGTAAAGCGATGCCTTCAATGTCGGGTAAAGCGGGCGGAAGTGGAGGGGGCGCGTCACTTTGAGCCTCACAAGCAATATCATTGTTCGCCAAGCCTATGTCCGCATCGGGGCGTTTGAAGGGAACGCGTCTCAAATTGCCACAGACTACGCTAGTGATGCCGCGCTTGCCGATGCGAACACAGAATCCTTTCCACTTCAATCCATGTACGACATCTTGGTTGGAGTAGAGAATGAAATGGCTACGGCGGTAGCAATGAATGTCAATAACACCTTGAGAAACGTGCTTGGCGACATAGTTACAGTAACTTCGGGTAGTTTAATTCCCGCAATCAGTGATGCAGACTTGCCGATTATCGGAGAGTGGGGCCAAGTAAGAACCGCCGCAGGAATCGAACTCACTCCCGCCTTGCATGAGGATGAGATTAGAGCCATTGTCAATGGCCCATCAGGATTATTCAAGACGAATTATTACAGTTACGCACTTAGACCACCACGCATTTACGCGACTCAAACAACCCTTGAAATTGATGTTTGTGTGTTTGACATCGACGCGAGACAAACTGCCATTAACGCGAACGAAGATTTACTATTCCAGCAGATGCAGAACGCTTATTTCAGTGGAGTGATGGCGAACCTGAAGAATGAAGACCCTGCGTATACGTCATTAAGCAACGAATATGCGCCTGCTTATCAGGCATGGTTGGTGGCCCAACAGCCACCTCGTGATGTTGTTGGTCAAGCTGCCGCATGAGCCAAACTTATTCATACATCCGTGAACAAGTAGTGCAGGGAGTCATTCGTGGCTCGCTTGCTAACCCGATTTCTCTAGATCGCATTCGCGCCCAATTTGACGCTGCTTTCTTTTCCATCAACTCGACTGTGGCTCAGACTTATGCAGCCCAAGAGAGCCGCCGCGAACTCTTACGTGTCGCTACGACTCTGACTTTCACGGCGGGAGATGCAGACCTTCCCGAAGCAGTGCTTAAGGGCTACATCGAAGATGCAACCTTCACAGTGACGGGAAAGAAGTATTCATATCGCAGGTATCCCGATTGGTTACGTGGTGGCGATCCGCGCTTGGGAATGTGGACGCAAATAGGGGAAACACTCAAAGCCAAGACCCCAACTCCGGTGATTGCTTTAACGGGGGACGTGGAATTTAGTTCGATTTGCTCTCCTGCAATTCCTTCGACTGAATCGGCTACTTACGTTGCGCCGGATGACTTTTACCCTGATTTTGTGAACGCAATGGTGCAGTACATCATTGGTCAAACGATGGAAACAGCGGCACAGACCGCGTAGAAAATGAATGAGCCTAGACCCCATAATTCTCGGCGCGGCACCCTACCATCCAACAAGTCCGCGCAGTGGTGTGTCAGGACGAACGCTGCTCAGGATGCAAAATCTCATTCTCAGTGGCGCAGACGAGAATATCTACCTGCAAGTCTATAAAGGCTCCCTCGACTTAGAAGAAACAATCCCAGGTTTAGACATCACAGGCACCGTCAGTGCTGCTGCGGGTGAGACCACCATTGAAGGTGTAGGGACTCTTTTCACTACCGAACTCCAAACCGGACAAGGTTTTTGGGCTGGTGATAGTCCCTTAGTAGTCAATCGAGTGATTGACGATACTCACCTGACAGTGTGGGTTGGGCCACTAACAACTCTGGCAGGCGCGACTGCTACCCGAATGCCCGTGCTGTTCACGGTGAACACGCAGCGGGGCACTCTCAGTGCTCGTGGTAACGCCTTAGAATCCGACTCAGGAACTATCTTCGCAACGGGTGTGGGAACGCTTTTAATTGACGGACAGCCCTTACAAGGCTCGTCAATGGTGCTCACAGGGAGTCCCGCAGTAGCAATCTTCGACCCCACCACAGGAAACTATGCAGTCTATCCGGTAGGCTTTGATGTGCCAACTCCCGCTCCTGTTTTGGGTGATGTGATTGGCGGCGAGCAAGGCATGGTAGCGGGTGATTACAGCGTTCGCTTGACTGCGGCAAGTTCAATCACTGAAGGAGAAAGTAATCCTGGGGTGAGGGCGAATGTCAGTCTCTCATCGGATGGCGATCAAATTGAGGTAGACATTTCGGGAGTTACCTTCGACACGGCAGCAGGGGTAGATCAAGTTAATGCCTACGCGACTCAGTTGAATGTCGTGAACGTCAATCAAGGCCCGTGGAACTTTGTGCTGAGTCACTTATTAGCCGATGGTAATACCTTTAACCTTGATTACTTGAACGCCGCTATTGCCCGACAGGGAGAACTTGAGTTTGATAACGACGCGCCTCCTGATGCGGGCTTTGTGGCTACACTTCAGAGTTACATCCAATGGGTAAGTTGCTATGGCAAGTGGGGTGGGCCTCCTGGCCCCGTATTAGTTCCTGCGAAGCCAAACAACATCGAAGCGGCTCCTGCTAATTGGGTAGTTACCTCATCGCCTCCCGATACAATTCTTGATGTAGTGACTTCTCAAGCAAGACTCTATTTCCCTTGCCACAATTCTCTACAACAAGGTGTGTACGCGCCAACAGGTGATCCATTAGTTCCGCCAACTCAGATTCGCGCCTTCTGGAGTTTAGGGTTCTCTAGTTTTCAGCAGTTGGTATTTGCCCAAGATTTGTTAGTGGGTTATTCGCATGGTGGGCCAACTCGTTCATCGGCCAATGTGGAGATTGTCAACACTCAGTTTCTTGGTGCCCAAGTCGCGGAAATTATTCAGAATTGGGAGAGTGCATACGTTAAGGTGGGTTGGGACTCTGACCCGATGGTCAATGCCATTTGTTTCTTCCAACCTGCCATTAGACAGAACGACGATGGTTGGTGGGAAACGGATGTTTTGATATGGGGGCTAAATTCTGTGGATTGGATTGGGGCTGTAACTCTTACCGATCCAGATCGGGACATGGTTGTTTGCAGCGTGTCTAACGTGAATAACGTGCTCACGTTTCTAGCAGGCGGTAGAGTTGATGATGTTGGAACCCTTCGGTTTGATACCTTTGAGTGGAATAAGATTTCAGGAGAAGAAGTGCCATATTATGCCGCTTGGCAACTCAATGCTTGCGGATTATTAGATCAAAATAAAACCATTCGAGCAGCGAGGGCGAGCGGCAAGTTTACGAATGGATCGTTAGACCTATACGGTTTTGATAGTGAAACTCCCGTGGATTTAAGCATTATAGAGGACGGAACTAATGCTCAAGTATCCATCAATTTAGGAACCACTACCGACGTAGAAACTACGATACGCGCCCGCGTGAATGCGCCTAGTAACTTCATGGTGACAGCTAGGATTTCCGGAACTTACAACGGTACGGATGAAATAGTTGACCGCATCGGGGGTTGTGTATTAGAGGTCATGCCCCAAGGCCCGCGCCGTTAATTTTCTTTGATGGTATGCACGTCGAGCATTAGCGTTGATTATTTCACGACGTTCAGTTTCACTTTGTTTAATACAGATGAGACATTGGCGCATTCCGCGTCGCACTTGTAGATTTCTGCCGCTTAAAGGATGTCCCCTTTTGCAGTGAGTTTTACGAGCATTTTTCGCAGCCGCACCACTACCACGCAATACATTGATGCGCGTTGACGTAAATTCTAAATGGAGAGGATTGCAGCACGCTCGGCGGCGACACAGATGATCTATTCCATTTGTATTGGCAGGTTGTCCTTTAGGAATTGCGTGTACAAGCCATGCGAACATAAGTCGATGTACACGTTGTTGATAGCCGTACCATCCCGTAACTCCGTATCCATCGGGGTCACGAGCCGCGCACCAAATCCAACATGGGGTGTCATCCCAAAGCAAGTCTGGATGGATTGTAATTTTAGAAAAGAGCCGAATTAACTCTTTGGTGGAAAGATGATTAACAGTAAGATACTCGACAGGCATGGTCTGAACGTCCTTTCAGATTATTGGGTTGGATAGGTGCGACAAACATCTATCCAATTCGCCTAATTATAGCATGAGAGATTGATATTATGGCGACTTTATCAGAAGGCATTGATAGTCCCGCGATAGAGCAAGACCCTAGTATCGCGCAAATACAGGCAGCGCAATATGGTGCTCAGTTAGCGCAGACGCAAGTGAGTTTGCCCGCTACAGGTTTCGTAGCGGAGATCAACGGTGAAGATGGGGCAGTCACGATCCAGCCTGGGACGAGTTCGATCACCACAGGTGCTCCTGATGTAGATGTAGCAGTTACGAATGGACTCGGAACTATCTCAATCGGGGTGGACGTGAAGTTGTATGCAGCCGCGCTTGCCAAGAGCAATACTGCGATAATTGCGCCGACCGTGAACGACGATTCAGGAGACGGTTTCAGCCTTTTCAGCACTTGGATAGACACAGTGTTAGGGGATGTTTATATGGCAGTAGATGTTACCGTAGGCGCAGCCGTGTGGAGAAAACTGAACTGAGGTGAACTTATGGTAGGTAACTGGAATCCTTCAATAACTAGGGGCGGTGGTTGGACGCGCACACTGACGTTCACTCAATCAGGAGCCGTTTTTAGTCTCGTGGACTACGAAGCTGAGATGACCCTAACCCCTGGGACGGGCACGACAGTTACGCTCTCGACCGACAACGGGAAACTCACGATTAACGGAGCAGCGGGAACCTTAACGACTGAACTCACTGCTGCTGAAGTTGCTGCTATTGATTGGTCGCAGGGCGTAGTGCAATCAGTCTTGACCGTCATTTCCCCTGAAGATACAGGTGAAGCAATCGAACTAACTGGAATCGCCAACCTTGTCTGAACTTCGCGTCACCGTCAACGAGCCTATCGTCAAAGTTACCACTACTGGTGACGAAGTAAATGTACGCATTAACGAAGAACCCATTCGAGTTTTTGAAGGCGTAGTTGGACTCTCCGGTTACTCCGGTTACTCTGGCGCATCTCCTGGGGTCAGCGGGTTTAGTGGTTATTCCGGCAAGTCGGGATTCTCTGCTTATTCAGGCTACAGTGGAACGTCGGGGGCACCTGGGGGTGATTCAGGTTATTCAGGCTATTCGGGCAGGTCGGGGTTTTCAGGTAGGTCAGGCTTCTCAGGTGAAGGGTTTTCTGGTTATAGTGGCAAGTCGGGTTTTACAGGCATTTCCGGTTTCTCTGGATACAGTGGGCGCAGTGCATTTTCAGGCTACTCAGGAGCCAACCCTGGAGCGTCAGGTTTCAGCGGTTATTCCGGTACAACTGCTGGTTTTACTGGCACATTCACGGTAAATGGTGGGGCAAATACCGCCAACGTCACCAATGGTTTAATCACAAGTGTTACTTAAGGGATTTTGAGAGAGATGAGTATGTCAATTTAATCTATGCCGATTTCTTCTCGCTCCCCCAATCGCGTTACCGTCACCGAAGACTATGCCGTTAAATACACGGATGATTACGTCACTTTTCAGATAGCCGCCGATAAAACGGCTTCTTTACCTCACGCCTCACAATGTCAGTTAGGTTACTTCCAGAAAATCATTATCAATCAATTTGGGCTGAGTAGTTCAGTCGCCATAGTTCCGCAAGATGGTGACACGTTTGAAGGGGTGAGTTCACTCACTTCTGGTCAATGCGTGACCTTAACTAGCGATGGTATATCGAAGTGGTCAAGCGTGTTGGGTCTTTATATCGGAACGACGATGGTGGGCATTTCTGGCTTCTCTGGCCCACAAGGAATGAGTGGTTGGAGTGGTTATTCCGGCGCGTCAGGCGCAGGCGGTACGGGGCCAGCGGGCGTCTCAGGCTACTCCGGTTTTAGTGGTGGAGGGGTCAGCGGCTTTAGTGGATTCTCTGGCGCGGGAAGCAGTGGGTTTTCAGGCTACAGCGGCACATCGGGGTTCTCTGGATATTCTGGAAGGTCAGGATTTAGTGGTACGAATGGTTCCAATGGAGTGAGTGGTTTCAGCGGCTATTCAGCAGTTGGTACATCGGGATTTTCGGGCTTCTCAGGTAGTGCAGGTAGCACGGGGAACACGGGGACTTCTGGATTCAGTGGATACTCAGGATATTCTGGCTTCTCTGGCTTGAACGGTTCAACGGGACAAACTGGATCGGCAGGCACGAGCGGTTTCAGCGGGTATAGTGGCAATAACGGCGCAGCAGGAGCAGGAGGCGCATCGGGCTTCAGTGGTTACAGCGCAGTCGGTTCATCTGGTTTTAGCGGTTATAGCGGACTACCAAGCGCAAGTGGCTTTAGCGGTTATTCGGGGGTGAGCGGATTTTCCGGTTACAGCGGAATCAGCGGAGTCAATGGCACATCGCCTGCTTATGCTCGCGTGACGGTGGCAGATGCAACCACAACGGGCCAAGCGTTAGTAGACATTGCGGGGCTTTCCATTGCGTTGTCTGCGAATGCGGTTTATGAGTATCAAGCCGTGCTTTCAGTGCTCACATCTGCTGTTACTACGGGTGTGCAATATGGAGTAAACTACAGTGTCGCAGGTGGCGCGGTTGAAGGACAACTTATTGGATCATCGACTGCCACAGCGACTAAATCAGAGCGAGTGAGCGCGTTGAATACCGCATCAGGGACTTATCTAACGACTTCGGGGCAAAATGGTCAAGTGTTGATGAAAGGGATCGTGACCACGGGAGTCAATGCGGGGAATTTGACCATCAAGCATTTGAAAGTTTCGAGCGGAACCGCAACTTGTAGAATCAATTCATTCTTAAAGGTGACAAGAATCAGTTAATTTATGAAGCCACGTTACAGTATTGTTATTCCGACGCACAAACACCTCACCGACGCGCTTATTCCCTGCCTCCAAAGTATCCAAAAATACACTGACCTTTCTGACTGTGAAATTCTTGTCGTGGCAAATGGTTGTGGCAACGACTTCACGCGAGAGTACGTGCAGACGCTAGGCGCACCCTTCAAACTCATCTGGATAGATGAACAAGCAGGCTATACAAAATCCGTGAATGCGGGCATCAGAGCCGCGCAAGGCGAGTTCGTCTTACTGCTCAACAATGACTGTCAGATACTTGAAAGTCCTCGCGGTGAGTGGTTGGAAACTTTGGTTGCTCCGATGGCTGACCCGCAAATAGGGATGGTCGGGATTCACGAACTTTGGAGCGCAGAAATCAACAGCAACTTCATCGTGTTTTATTGTGCGCTCATTCGTCGCTCAGTGTTTGATGTTGTCGGTTTACCTGATGAACTGTTCAGCCCTGGTTTCGGTGAGGACATAGACTTCTGTGCGCGGCTGATGAGAGCAGGATACAAATACGCTAATGTTGATCCAACTGCTAACCAAGCAGGAGAGTTGTGTATCGGTACTTTTCCTTTGTATCACGCGGGCGGCAAGACCTTTCACGACTCAGCGCATGACGCGGGTTACAAAATAATAGTGGAGCGCAACTTGAAGATTCTGCGCAATCGGTATCAGCCCGTGAAGTTGTTGGCTGTCTTAGTCAACTTTGGAGTTGAAGGTTTATCGCACTTATATCAGACCATCGACAGTCTCAAGAGTTTCGATTCTCGTTATACAGTGGACATTGTTGTCCATTCCAACGTGGCTGTTGGCAGAGACGACATCCGAGAGATTATTCACGCGGAAGCCCCGTGGGGTGATTGGCTCAACTTGCCGTGGAAGTGTCGGGAAACACTTCACCAAGAACGCGAGAACTACGACCTCTATCTTTATGCCGAACATGACCATCTTTTCACGCAAAGAAACATAGATGCGTTTCTGGAAATAACACCCTTTCTGTCGGATGCTGAGATTGCGGGATTTATCGAGTGGGAACATTCCCCTCAAGGGCGATTTTACCCCGCATGGCACGCTGATTATGGATGGGGTGAATCATTCACGAACGATGCAGGGACATTCGCCAAGTTCACTAATCTACATCAAGGCAGTTTCTTAGCTACCCGTAGGCAATTAGCACGGGCTATCGCGGTTGGTAAAGAAGCGTTTCTTGACCCACAGCGACGTTTGTTTTCGAGTCCGTATGGCATTCGTGAACGGTGTAACACCGACTTTTACGATACAGGCTTCAAGAAGGTTATTCCGGTTTCGCGGTTTGAGGACTTTCTGATTCACCATCTGAGCGATCATTACTACGGTGTGTACGGTACGAAGTGCGATTCAGAGATGAACAAGGCGTTGGCGGAACTAATTGAGCGTCCCGAAGTCTCCATCATCATTCCTACCTACAATCATTGTGACGATCTACTCCGTCCGTGTCTGGAAAGTCTGCGGGTTAATACTGACTTGACGCAGACAGAAATCTTAGTGATTTCAAATGGCTGTACCGATGGAACGGATGCTTACGTTAAATCGCTGGGCCATCCCTTTAAACTGATTAGCCACAGAGCACAACTCGGATTTACGAAAGCAACGAACATCGGGTTACGCGCAGCTCGTGGAAAGTATCTTGTCTTACTCAACAACGACACCATCATTCAAGGAAGTGATTGGATTGACTTGATGAAGGCTCCATTCCTTGATCGGAAAGGCGTCGGCATGAGCGGGCCTATGCGCTTCGTGGGAGAACCTGACAAGTCCAACGACTTCGTAATGATGTTCTGTTGTTGCACGACAAGGGCAGTTGTGGATGACATTGGCCTCCTTGATGAGCGATTCGCCCCTGGTGGTGTCGAAGACGTTGACTACGGACTCCGGCTCTTATTAGCCGGATATGAGTTAGTACAAGTACCGGAAAATCACGCAGTCGCATTTGAGCCTGATTTGTCTACGGGAGCCTTCCCAATCTTCCACAGTGGCAATGCTACTTATCGAGATGAAGCGGGTTGGCACGCGAACTTGATTCGCAACAATGGCCGACTCAAAGCTAAGTTCCCTGAATACTTCAAGGGCTTAACGTGGATTGAAGAAATGGCCGTGAGTGAACCGCAGCCACTTGATTTTGCGGCTCTCCATGAGCAAATGAAAGAAGCAGACAGTTGGCTGCATTGGGAAATGTTTGACGTAGACGTGAATCAGGCCAAGCGAGAAGAATTAGCAGGCAAGACCGTCATCGACATTGGGGCCAACAAGGGCTTCTTTGCTATTCACGCGTTGGAGTTGGGAGCCAAAGAAGTTTATTGCTTTGAGCCAGTCCATGAAATCTACGAACAGCAGCTTCAACTCGTGGGTGATATTCCGCAAGTTCATTCCTTTAATTTGGCCGTGTTAGATGGTTCGGTGTCAGAAGTCCACATGCACGAAGCAGGTGTGGTATCGAACATTTGGGGCGACCCAACTACTTCTCCAACTCCGTGCGTTTCGTTGGTCACAGCGTTGAGTCATGTGCCTGACCATTCCAACATGGTCTTGAAGATTGACTGTGAAGGCTCAGAGTTTGAAATCCTGTTTCATACGCCTGCCAACGTGATTCGGCAATTCTCAACCATCTACGTTGAGATGCACGACGAAATGAATCCCAACTTTCAACACAAGACTCCTGAGTTGTTGAGTTATCTACACTCATTGGGATTCACGAGCGAGCAAGGGCCACAAGCATCAACTTGGTTGGAAGATGGTTCATCCGAAGAATCTCCCGTGCGTATTTACAAGATGAGACGAAGTGAACAACCGCGTGTGACGGTAATCATTCCTACTTATCAACGCTATGGACTGTTGCGGGAAGCGTTGAACTCCGTGCAGGCGCAGACTTATCGAAACATCTGTGCGCTCGTAATAGCTGATGGCCCCGATGCGGAAGTAGAACAAATCGTGGCTGAGTATCAAGCACAGAGTTCAGATATTACCTACGCCTACGCAGACGTGCCCCACGAAGGATTTATCAGTGCGCGTTCCAAGATGCGCGGGATTGACTTGCTACCTCTACATGGTTACGTGTGCTTTCTCGATGATGACAATGTTCTCTTGCCTCAGTATGTCGAGAAGATGGTTGGAGTGCTTGCTGAAGGGAAAGAAGTGGCGATTGGGCAGATTCTACTCCAGCGCGTCATCGACGGAGAGAATATGGTTAAGACTGCCCCGCCCGATGCAAACTCGTTGGGGTTCTCAGATATTGATGCGCTGAACATTTTAGTGCAGAACGACATTGCTCGATTGTGTCGGGACGAATGGCACCAAGACAGAGATAAGCCCATCGACCACGACTACCGCTTTATTCAGAAGTGCTTGACGCATACGGGCTATGGTTTTGTACCCGAAGTGGTTGCTTTCCATCGGGACATGACTCGCGAGACAGCCAAAGTATTTGATTGTTTCCCCTTCTTTAATGAGTTGGACTTGTTGGAAATGAGGCTGAGTGAACTCGACAGCGTAGTGGATTACTTCGTGATTGTAGAAGCAAACCAGACCCACAGTGGACAGCCGAAACCGTTGTACTTAGCAGAGAACATGGAGCGGTTCAAGAAGTGGGAAAAGAAGATTGTGATTCAGGTAGTTGACCTGAGCACGATAGAGTTTGCCAACTTTGACTTCGACCCTTGTTGGGTGCGTGAACATCTACAGCGAGATTCAGGGCGTGACGTTGTTAATCGAATGGCTAAAAAGGGAGACTTCTGCATCGTCTCGGATGTAGATGAGATTCCCCGCGCTTCAGCGATACAAGAGTACATCGTGAGTGGACAGTACGAAGTTGGAGTGTTAGCCCTTGAGAGATTTATGTACTTTTTGAACTATCGGAATGTGACCACCGATGAGCCACAGTTGAATGCCAAGATTACTCCTTGCGATAAGTTGCAAACTTACAATCTGAATGACATTCGCTTTGCCGATAAAGAGAACGTGTTACCAACTCGTCGCATTGAATCGGCGGGATGGCATTTTACAATGATGGGCGGATTAGAGAAGGTCATTGAAAAGGTGAAAGCGTTCGCACATCAGGAATATGCTGCGCCCGACAAGATAGACCACGAGCGCATGGAGAAGTTGTTTCGTGAAGGCAAGGATGTGTACTCAGCGAACACGACTTGGGAGACAGTTGAGATTGACGAAACATTTCCGCAGTACGTGAGAGAACACGAAGATGAGTTGCGGGCAAAGGGTTGGATTAAACCGCAGGAGACGGGAACGGTCATCAAGTTACAGGATTGGAAGCAATCTCGGTTGACCGTTACCGCCGAAATCTCTACCAAAGACCGTTATCAAACCACTTTGCCACTAACTATTAGCGCGATAATCAATCAGACTCACAAGCCTGAGAAACTAAAAATCTACGATGATGGTGAACAAGCGAATCTCTTTGAACTTGCACCCTTCAGTGGTTTATTGCAGATGGCAATGGACAAGGGCATTGAAGTAGAAGTGCTGACCACGCCGCGCAAGGGCCAAGTCACTAATCATCAACATTGCCTTGAAAGCGCGACTACAGATGTGATTTGGCGTTGCGACGATGACAATATTCCTGAACCTGATTGCCTACACAATCTGCTTGCGGAAATGAAAGAGGGGGTAGGAGCTGTAGGAGGATTGGTTCATCATCCAGGCGGTATTAGCCCATTACCCAAAGGCGTTGATGGCTCGTTAAATGATTTAGCGATGGGATTAAATATTGCGTGGTTTGATTGGAACAGCGGCCCCAAAGAGTGCGAACACTTGTACTCGACTTTCGTGTACAGAGTTTCGTCAGCACGAGAGGTTGGTGGCTATCCTCTTGATTTAAGCCCTTGCGGACACCGTGAGGAAAGCTGGCTCACCCATAAAATCCATCGAGCAGGGTACAAGGTAATTTGTACGCCCTACGCTCGTACCGCTCACTTGAGAGAAGCAACGGGCGGCATCCGTACTTATACTGACCCTGCTATGTGGGAGCATGATGAGGGCTTGTTTCAAGCGTATCTACGAGCGATTGGGAAGGTAAGTCCGAAATCCAAAATGATGATTCTGGACATGGGCTTAGGTGATCATCTTGTGGCAAAGGCCGTGTTATCAGAGATTCGGAAACGCAACAACAATCAGCATCTCGTCATGGCGGTTTGTTTCCCAAGTGTGTTTGAAGAAGAACCCAACGTGACGTTGATTTCCATTGCGGACGCTAAGGCAATCGTGGGCCATGGCTACCAACAACATAGTCTGTATGCTTGGATGTGGGATAATAATTGGGATGCACCGTTGGCTGACGCCATGATAAAATTCTGGGGATGAAAGTCGCCAAATTGATAGGAATTTACTGTTTCCGCAATAACGTAACAAATAAAGTTTATGTGGGAAGCTCTATAGATATTTCCTACCGCAAGCGCAAGCATCTAGAAACACTTCGCGCTAATCGACACCGTAATCAATTTTTCCAACGTGCATTTATTAAGTATGGGGAAATTGCGTTTTCATTCTCAGTCCTTGAGACGTGTTTACGGGAAGAATTGCAATTGCGGGAAGATTATTGGATCGTCACGCTGAACTCTCTAAATAAAAAATATGGCTACAACTTGGTTAGTGCAGATCGCAGGGAAATATCACCGTCTACCAAAAGAAAAATCAGTGCAGGGCAAAAACGGAGTTATGAGAATGGGCGTATCCCGTTCAACAAAGGCAGACTGTTTTCTGAAGAACATAAAGCCAATATTAAGCGCGGAATAAGACGAACATTTGAAGGTGGTCGTATTTCTGCATTTAAGGGGAAACACGTAGCAGAAGCTACGAAGGTAAAGTTCGCATGGGCATATACGGGACAAAAGGTATCTCTAGAAACCCGTCTCAAGATGTCAGAGTCGTCCAAGGGAAACAAGGCATCCTTGGGCCATAAGCAGAGCGCAGCCAGAGTTGAGCATCGTGCGTGGTTGAACCAAAAGCCTGTTGTGCAATTTCGTAAAGACGGAGTGCTATTGGGTTATTACTGCTCTATTCAACATGCTGCCAAAATGCATGGTATGTCTCCAACAACGGTATCTAAGCGTGTACATGGTCATCGAGCAACGGCAGGTGGCTTTGTGTGGAGATTTAGCGGTCAATGAGAATTTTAATTTCGCCGTACGCCGCAAGGCTTCCAAGCGGCAATCGCAATCCAAAGAATTTTCCGTATTGGGCTGAGTTGGTCAAGATGCTCAACGCCAATGGTCATCACGTTATTCAAATCGGCGTCAAAGGGGAAGCCCGCATAGACGGGGTAGCAGAATTTCTTCAAGACATACCGTTAAAGGATTTGGTGAATGTTATTAACGGTATTGATGTGTGGTGTTCTGTAGACAGTTTCCTTCCCCATTTCTGCGCGACTAATCATCTCAAATCAGGCGTCGTAATTTGGTCGCAGGCTTCGCCCAAAATATGGGGCTACCCACACAATACAAATCTCTTAAAGGATGAGAAATTTTTGCGAGAGTTTCAGTACGCACCGTGGTGGGACGCGGAATACAACGAAGATGCTTTTGTTGAACCTCAAGTAGTAATGGATGCACTGCATGGCCGACTCTTTAATAATGCGCCCGCTAAATCCTGAAACCGAACAAGACCTATTTCGGCTTTCATATTCGTGGCGGATGAAACAGAAGCGACACACTCAAGGTGAGCGCATGGCCTTTGAGGAGTTTTCCGCCAACGATCCGACACAGATAGTGCTTGGACTGTTCAACGGTGAACTACAAGCGGTCTACTTGATTAAGGAGTGGGCACCTGCGCACTATGAAACTCATTTTACCTCAAGCAAAAATGCGCCACGAGAGAACGTGGTAGCGGGAGCAAGGAAGATTTTGACGTGGTTAATGGAGAATGGGGCAGAGGAAGTAAGTGCTTTTGTTAGGCCAAGAAATAAGCCAGTGTGTCGTTTCGTCGAGGAAGTGGGTTTTAAGCGTGAGAGTTTGTGTCTTTTTGGTAGACAAGAAGATTTAGATACATGTAGTATGCCCAACAAGTTTGTGAAGTATGTTTGTCAAAGAGGCAACTAGCCACTCATGGAGTTATCCACATTCGCTCTGTCTGACATAAGGTGTGTGCAATCATTGGGTTGAGCGATCAAAAACAGAAGTCGAACCAGACACAACAAAGCCAATCCACCGCGCAATACGGTTGGCAAGCACCTCCGACGACAGCCTCATTAGATAAACTCCGCAACGAAAAGTTTGAAATTGATCCAGGTCTTGCGGCTCAATACGGTCAGCAACGCCAAGCATTAGAATCTAGTTTTAACCAACCCACACGGGCATACCTGCCCAAGCAAGTAGAACAACAGCAACTACAATCCGGTCGAGAGCGATTAGGTCGTGACGAAGCCCAAGCCATGCGCGAGGGTCAGCATGACGTTAATCGACTTAATTACGGGCGTGATCTAGCTGTGGCGGGAATGGAAGCTCCAACCCTTACCCAAACAGGCAGTACCGGAAGTGGAACATCATCAGGCACTACAGTTCAAAGTGAGTCGCCGTGGAAGATAGGCGCACAAATCGCAGGACAAGCAGCACCAGCAATGGCTAGTCTTTAGGAGACTCTTAATGTCACCACCAATTAACAGCGCATACGCCAAGCAGCAATTCAAGACTGATAGCTACACGATCACCGTATCCGACGATATTATACGGTTCACACTTGCGGCTCCTGGTACTGCTACGTTGCCCTTTTCTCGCAACTGCTCGATAGTATCAGGGCAGAACCAAAAGATTATTGCTAACGGTGATTCAGGTGGTAATGACCTGACAATCGCTGTGGGCGCAGGCGACACGCTCGTTGGGGAAACAACCTTGAGCGCGGGTGAGACAGCCTTTATTACTGGCGATGGAGTCTTGATCTGGAATTCCATTGGCGCATCGGGCGTCACGGGCAATTCTGGTTTCTCAGGGTACTCGGCGTTTTCGGGGTACTCAGGTAAGAGTGGATTTAGTGGTATCTCTGGATTCTCTGGCTTCAGCGGCATCAGTGGCGCGAGCGGCAAGAGCGGATTCAGCGGTTACACCGGAATCTCTGGATTCAGCGGTTACTCAGGCACTAGCGGTAGGTCAGGCTATTCCAAAGCCTAACTAGGAGAGATTAAAACAATGGCTCCACCAATTAATTCGATATACGCAAAGTATGTCACCAAGACAGATAACTATACGCTCACCTTCTCGGATGATGTGGCGACTTTTACCATTGCGACCGCAAAGACCGCCACGTTGCCGAAAGCGGGAACGTGTACGGTGATGTCGGGGCAGAACCAGAAGCAGATTATTAACTCTGCAAACTCCAGCGACACGCTCACGATAGCAGTGCAGAGCGGGGATACGTTGGTGGGTATCGGCTCACTGGCGGTAGGTCAGGAAACCATTGTTACGTCCAACGGCACGACTACATGGACAGGCTTTGGCGGCGGTGGTGCAGCAGGCACATCGGGCTATTCAGGGCCAAGTGGATTCAGCGGCTACAGTGGGCCTTCTGGTTACAGTGGCTACACAGGAGTCAGCGGCTTCTCCGGTTACACGGGAGTCAGCGGATTCTCTGGCTACAGTGGAGCGAGCGGATTTAGTGGCTACTCTGGATACTCTGGCAAGTCTGGATTCTCTGGATTCAGTGCGTAGAGCGGTGAACGCGGGGTGGTTTCACACACTGCCACCCCGCACTAATACTCGGAGGTCACTCCTATGGCGACAAGCGCAGCTCCATTTGGTACAGCACTAGAGATAATTCGTTCCGTTACAACCACCACTATCATTACTGATGGGGCAACTAACCTTGTGACATCTCCGTCAGGCGGAGCGAAGACCGTCACGCTCCCATCTATTGCCAACATGATTGCCAGTCAAAACCTGCTAATTTTTATTAACAACGCATCGGGTGGAGGCGGCAACATTACCGTGGCGGCAGCAGGGAGTGATGTCATCATCGGGCAAACAGCCGTAGCGGTAGCAACGGGCGTAACCTACAGACATGATGGCCGTTCGACTTGGTATTCCACATAAGGCAACGATATGACCTCGACATCGCAGAAGTTTTTCAGCGAAGTTTGTTCATTAACAGAGCGCACGCCGACAAGCGTAGCGTCGTTGATGATTGCCGCAGGCTATGGCAGGGAGAAAGATGCAAACAACGACATCACGACCCAACCGTCATTAGATGGATTCATTGGTTCACAGTGTTTCATTATCCCGCAGACTGCAGGCATTTATATAGGCCACGATCAGTATGTCTCGAACACGGCGTTGAGTGGGCCACCAAGAATGTATAAAGGGGTTCCCGTAGCAAGTGGCGATTCCTACAACGTGGTGAATCCTATGCGTGGGATAGTGGATGCGAATGCTATTTGGTTATTCTCGACCACGACGCAGGAAATTGGGATCGTCTTTGTGGCAACGTAATTTTCAAGGGCGCACAACAGCCCCATGATGGCGCGGTATGCGGTCTTTCGTTCCGTGACCGCGCCTTTTAGTTTAATTAGCTCATGTCACAGCAAATAATTGAAGCAATAAATACACCGAGTGTCTTTCAGTTTGAAGGCGACACTGCGGAGTTGCGGCTATATCCCACGCAGTCCTTCCTTACTTCAACAGGGCAAATGATGGGGCAAGGCTCTCCTTGGAATACCGAGAGTTGGTATCTACCTGTTACTTGTGATGTTCAACCTACGGGCATCCTCTACGTTCCTTCGTTTGAGATTCCCTCAACCACTGACGGACAACCACGAACTTCTAAGTATGTCGCGGCGTTGTTTGATGAAGGCGGGGCGTACGTCGGGCCGTTCCCGTTGATGAACCCGAATGGGTTTGCCGTTCCCCCAACGAGTCTGATGCCTTCCCCGACTTGGGGACAGTTACAGATTTACAACCGACTCCCGACCCTACTTTATCCACCACAGACATTTCCTACACGAGATGAGATGTACGCGGCGATTGCAGAAGCAATTAGCGATGAGTGGGTGCGTTCATCTGCAACAGTAGTCGGAGCAACGGCTTTAAGTGTCGATCCTACGTCTCCTGTCTTTCCCATTGCGTTAGGGATTAACGATCCGAGCTGGTTGGAGCTGTTAGCGACAATTCTCGGTGGCAGGGGGTTCTATTTTCTATCAAACTATGCGAGTCTAGCAGCGGCGGTGACAGACATTGGGGTAACGCGGGCCACCCTTCTTATTGACTCAGTGGCGGCAGTTGCTTTAAATCTCACTATCCCCGCAAACATTACATTGTTCTTTACTAACGCGGGAGGAATACAACCTGCTAACAGCGTTACTGTAACGGTTCTTGGGTCAGTTACCGCGCCACCCTTCAAGATTTTCTATAATGCTCTCAGCGGGCAAGGCACAATCGCCTTTACCGCCAACAAGGTTTTGACTGATTTCTACCCTGAGTGGTGGGGAGCAGGGATTGGACTCGTGGCGGCGACCAACGCAACAGCGATGAACGCCTGCCTAACCGCCATTGCTACTGGAATTAGTGGCACGATGCACCTTGCTACAGGCACTTACTCCTTTGACGCTACTCTGGTAGTTGGGTCAACCACGGGTGGAGGCGATGGTTTAGGCAGCTTTACCACCATAAATATAGCGGGTACGAGTGGGCTTGTTGGTACTAGCTTGTCGTGGGCAGGCGCAACCAATCTTCCGGTTATTAAGATAACGCGAGGACGTTTCAATCACTTCACTGATTTCCGTTTGACCAATGCTGGAGTAAGAGGTACGACAGTTGGTGTTCTGGAAACTGGCCCCGCTGTTTCGATGCAGACTCACGGCACTCATTATGAGCGAGTATCTATCAATGGATTTGGGAAGGGTATCGAATCGGGTGACGCGAGTTTCCCTGGGGGAACAGCCAGTGAGATGATGCTCGCGGAACGGGTTGAATTTGTTGATTGTACCTATGGTTGGTATGCAAGTTCAAACTTCAATTCGCTTGGTTTTACTTTCATTAGTTGTGTTTTCCAAGGTTCTGATTACGGTATTTATACAACTACGGGCTACCAAGTCACGCTAACCAGTTGTGGGGGTGGACAAAACGACGTTGATATTCATGTTAGCGGCAATGGCAATGTCCTTAACGTGAATGGGTGGGATTCAGAGCAAAGTGTAGTGTTTCTAGAACTCGCTAACGACGCTACGGCTAGGATTAGTTCTGTAACATTGCGGAGCTACACGCAGACAACCGCTAACAGCACCGGCATTATCTACCCAGGGACAAGTTTTCTATCTATTGATGGACTGTATCAAGGGCCGAACGGTACGAGTTCGGGATCGACCGGCCCACACTTAATCATTCTGCAAAACGCGCCTCCTAAATTAGTTCTAAAAGATATTTACACGACAGATGCTTATCCGTTCTTTCTAAACCCTGGAGACAGCGGTGGGGATGGAACCTATTACAGCGTAGAAAATTGTCGGGTAATAGATAACACCAGCGCAGCGGTACTAAACACCATTAACTATGAACGTGGGCGCGTAGTTTGGCCTGGTAAGTTATCAAATGAAATATTGTTGCAATCCACAAAAACGGTGGACATGAATACCGCAACGGCGACGACGCTATTCACTAATTCCACGGGCCGAACTTGCGTAATCACCAAAGTAATTGTTCGCAATGCTTCCACGTCACTGACGACTGCGAGTTATTCCTTTGGTTGGAACTCGGCGGCGTTTGACGATGTGATTGCTAACGCTACTCACACCGAATTAACAGGTAGTACGCTACAAACAATCTTGCTTCCCAAAGCTGGACAGAAGCTAGGGGCATCGGCGGGAACTTTCAAGGTGCTAATGAATACACTTCAGGGCGGAGCAGCAACCGCCACAATGGATGTCTATGGATACTTCGCTTCATAGGAATGACTCGGAGAATAACTGAAATGAAAAAGTTCTTAGTGTTACTATTTGCGATCCTTACGAGCGTTTCCGCAAGTGCCCAAACGTCTGGTATCAACGCTAAACGTATTTTCTCCGGTACAGCAGTGCCAACGATGAACTGCTCACCTGGGCCGTCCTATCGAGATGTGTATATTCGTACCACCACAAATGTTGTGTATCAATGTACGGCCGCACCTGCTACGTGGACTGCGGTAACAACAGGTGGCTCTCCAGGTACAGTCACGAGTGTTACAGGTACGGCGAATCAGATTGACGTGGCTACCGGAACGACCACGCCTGTCTTGTCGCTGCCTTCTGCGGTAACGATGCCTGGCACGCTGACGATGACAGGTCAGATTTTTAGCGGAGACGGAACTAATACTGCCCCTACTTTTGCCAATTCAGTACGAACAAATTCAGGTCTTAGAATTTCCACTTACTATCCGGTGCTCACCGTCAATGGCACGGACATAATGGGTATTTCCAACTCAGCCGGAGCAATTCTAAAAAGCGACCAACCGTTTGGGTGGTCAGACGTTGGTGGCGCATTAGCAGGGGGCGCAGCGGACACTAGAATAAGTAGAAACGCCGCAGGCATCGTGCAAGTTGGCACGACTGCCAACAACGCTTCTGGTTCTCTACTAGCTACTAACGCAACCTTTAGTGGGACGCTTACTAACTCAGGAATTGCGTCTGACGCGGCAACTACTAACAACACAGTCTGCACGACCACAACCACGAATGTCTTTACGAAGGGCAGTGGAACTGCGGGTATTTGCCTCGGCACGTCAGGAGCTAAATTCAAGCAGAACATGTTGCCACTGAACATGGGACTGAATCAGGTCATGGACTTACGCCCGATTAGCTACAACTACAAGTCGGGGTACGGTTACGATCCGAATAAGACCTACTATGGCTTCACTGCTGAATCAGTTGCTCCCGTGATTCCCAACCTTGCCCCTAAAGACGTGAATGGCGCACCGCAGAGCGTTGACCTTGTGGGCATGATTCCCGTTTTGGTTCACGCAATTCAAGAACAACAAGCACAGATTACAGTCTTAAAACAGCAAGTAGAAACCTTAAAGCACAAACGTAAGCATTGACACCCTATAGGCGTAGGCGTAGCATGGTTGGCGAAAATGTCCTATTCAAGTAAAACCATCTCGCTTCACGACGACACTTGGGCGGCTCTAGAGCGTCTTAAAAAAGAGTTCGGTTCGTATAACAAGGTTTTGAAGGTAGTGTTAGTGCTCTTTGAGACAGGTTCAAAGGTTAGCAAGCGAGACAAAAAGAAAGAGGAATTAAAATGAAGGCTCTTTTGCTCGTACTCGCACTTGCTACTCCAATCTTTGCGCAAGAATCCAACGTCCACGTATCCGGCGTTATCGGAACGAACGCCAATCTTGGCTTTGCTAATCCGATGTATGGAGTCTCAGGTGGCGGAGACTTCCGCGTTAGTAATAAAGTAGTTCTCTCTGCTGATGGTTCTGTCCTACGGTTAAAGAAGAACGTAGGAGGCTCAGGCTACCAAGTTACCGCTAAGGAGACAGTAAGAGTCTACCTGACGAGAAAAGCCTTTGTGCAAGCCGCTACGCGTCAATGGAAGTATGACGTGCGAGACTTTGGCAAGTCAGGGATTGAGATAGGTGGCGGTGGTGGGTTCATGTGGGAAGGTGAGGATCAGGCGGGAGTCTTTGCAGTAAACTATCTTCACAATGTTTATGAGGTACAGCGACCGAGCGGGGTAGATTCCAAGCAGCAGATTGTGGATGGAGAGTTGAGGTTCTATTTTAAGAAGCACATCTTTCTCTCTCCGCGAGTGGCGGTCTCAAGGTTCAAGTCGGGGGGCACGAGCATGACGGGAGCAAGTTTTACGTTGCAGATTGGACTGTGGAAGAAGCTGTGAGAACACTTTTAATCTTCATCAGCATCATCCTCTTGTTAGGGGTTGGAGTTTATGCCCAACAACAAGGAACGCTCGTTTGGGACTCAAAAGGGGCGAACACCACGATTGCTGCCCCTGCAACGGGAACCTTTACGTTTCAGCTACCTGCTAAGTCAGGGACGTTTGCGTTAGTATCAGATATTCCCGCCCCGCAGCCTCCGACTACACCTGCTCAGACGCAATACTTCGGCACCGTAACGCTGGTGAATGGCTCAGGGTCGGTAACTTTCGCCACGGCGATAAGTGGTTGTCGGGTTTCAGACCGTAGTGGAAACTCGGTGAAGTACGGGCCTACCGCTAATGCAACCATTTGGCAATTCTCTGGTGTAGGGCCAACTATTGATTACGAATGTCGGTGATGCAAATGAAGAAGCTAATTCTAGTTCTCGTACTTCTGTGTGCTTGCGTAGGGAGTGCTTATTCTCAGGCCAGAACTGCTAGTAATTATCAAACCGCCCCGTTTTCGCAACTAACATCTGACCTTCCTTCCGCCACCGTTCGTGTCTGTATTAACTGCCAAGCAAATGCGGCTACGGGTGTGTGTGAAAGTGGCGTGTACCAGATGGTTGCCACAAGACTAGATAACGCGTGGAAGTGTACGAAGTACGATCCGAACGAGAACGGCGGTGGTATTTGGGGTTCAATTACGGGAACGCTCTCTAATCAAACCGACCTGCAAACCGCCTTAGACCTGAAGACGCCTACATCGCGCACTGTTTCCACGTCTAGTCCACTTGGGGGCGGTGGGGCTTTATCGGGCAATCTTACGCTAACTTGTGCTACGTGCGTCACCAGTGCTGCTAGCTTGACCTCTACGGCGTTAGTAACGGGAGCAGGAAGTCAGGGGTCACAGACTCCTGCGGCGACCACCACGCTCGATTCTAGTGGGAATATTTCAACGGCAGGTACGTTAGCGACGGGCGTTGGCGGGGCAGTGGCAGGAAATATCGGATTAGGCGAAGGTACGTCCACCTCAGTAGCGGCTGACACTGTGCAGTTACAGGGTGCGGCAGCAATTACGGGCTACAACGTAGTGCTCCCTGCCGCTGCGGGTGACGGACTAACTTTCAATACTAATTCATCCAATGTTGTCACACAGACCTTTGTAACCGCAGAAACAGTCTTAGCATCGGCGGCTAGTGTTGACCTGAATACCGCAACCGCTCAAACCTTATATACGTGCCCAACGGGTAAGACGTGTGTGATTACTCGTGTTGTTGTTCGGGGTGCTTCTGCTTCCCTGTCCACGGTTAGTTTTTCGATTGGGTGGAATAGTGCGTCGTTCAATAACGTGGTGGCGGACGCTACTCATACGGAACTAACGGGTAACACCCTTTACACGATTCTTCCGGCCAAAGCGGGAGCAACTTTGGGCACTTCGACGGGCATCCTCAAGCTCTTGAATAACGTCCAGCAAGGCGGGGCGGCGACCTGTACCGTGGACGTAATTGGTTGGTGGTTCTAATTCCCCTATGACAACTCGCATCGCGCTACTGACACTCTCGTTGCTCATTGTGGTGGGAGCTATCGGCAATGGTCGGTATCTCTACGCGAAGGCTTATTATGCCGTGTTTGTACCTCAAACTTATTATGTACGGCCCGCAGGGGGAACTTCAGTACAGTGCACTGGAAAAACTGACGTGGACTATGACGGTTCAGGAACCGGAGAAGCGTGCGCTTACGCTGCTCTCAGTACCGCAGTCTCAGCCATGACCTTTGGCGACATCACCAAGATGCAAAAGGGAGTGACGCATCAAGGTACGGTGGGACACTTTGGGGAACTCAGTCTCTCGGATAAAGGCACTCCACCCACGGGGACAGATGCGGATTACATGACCATCACTACCAATGATGAGTCAGGAACACCCGCAGCCCTATCTACCTATCCAGCAGCCAGAACCAGAATCACTACCGCAATGGCAGCAGACATGCCCAAGGTTATCTGTAACGGCAGCACTCCTTTATTTCGGGTCGCCAACGGTAGTGAATACTGGAAGGTTGAACGGCTTAATATCACTAATGATGCAGCTAACGGCTGGCAAACGATTGTTTTTGTCAACAATGATGACCCTGGGCCAGCGACTTTAGCTGCGGTTCCCGATCATATTATCTTTCAATACAACTGGATTCATCCGGCAGAAGAAACAGGAACGGATTTAGATATATCAAACGATGATCGTAGTGCTGAGAACGCTCTCTATCTGATAGCAGAAGACCTGACTATTCAGTACAACGCAATTCAGGGATTTGTCGGTAAGGTTCGGTATGGTGGAGATGCTGGAACGCGCATGACCTCGGCAGGCTTATTGATTACTGCCTACGCCGCGAATGTGTTGATGCAGTATAACCTCGTGGAAGCGTGGACGTATGCCTTCTTTGCGGGTGGCTCCAGTATGCCTAGTTGGGCAGTCACAGAGAGCAGTACTATCTCATCTTGCGCTTCCCAAACAGTCTGCACCTTTAACAGTGTAACTGGTCTTAATGTGGGCGATCCCGTAGCTGTGCGAGTGAATAGTGTAAGCACTTGGGGTGCAGCTTATGTGAAGACTATCGTGGGTAACATAGTTACTTTTGAGGGTGATGGACTTTGCCACTCTTATGACGGCAATAATACCTGCGTGCAGATAACAACGAATCCAATTCCGGCCAGTGGAGACTTAATTTGGTGGAACGGAACACAGCCACACGACATACTTGTTCGGCGCAACGTCTTTGCTCATTACCCTTCGTGGACAACGATAATGACTGACTGTGGAGGTAAGGGGTACATGGAAGTCAAAGCCTGCGTGGACTGTGTGTTTGATGGCAACATCTTCACGGGCTGCACGGGGCCAACCGTGACCGTCAGAAACCAAGGAGGAGATTTTGTTTGGGCGAGTCTGGATGGCCTGACCTTCAGCAATAACATCTGGGAAGACACAAACCGAGTTTTTACTACCTTTCTCCGAGATACTTCTCCGACTCCTAAATCTCAAGACGTGACCTTTACGAACAACTTGTACTTGGGAGTTGTCGGCAATACTGACTTCTTTCCAGGGGGTGAGTTGTCAGGGAACACGGGTGGAGGTATCAACACTATCTTCACTCATAACACGGTCGCTTGGAATAAAGACCATCAACCAGGGATGGGTTTGAGTGCGTGGCACGACTACATTAACTTCAAGCAGGGAACGGTGAATGGGTATGTTTACTCAAACACGATGGATGGGTTGATTATTCGAGACAACATCATTCCTATCGGGCAGAATTCTTGCTTCATAGATGGGGGTGGTATCGGGACTACAATTACTCAGTGTTGGCCGGACGCGACGGTCACGAATAATGTCTTTCTGAATGTCGATGGGTGGTCAACGGAGAATGTCAATTCGTTTTGGGCAACCTTCTACCCCTCAAATACCTACATTACTTCGTATAGCACGGTGAGCTTTATCAATCCTTCTTCGACTTTGGATTCTACAGGAAACTACAAGCTGTCGAATTCGAGTCCTTACAAGAACGCGGCAAGTGACGGAACGGATATCGGAGTGAACTGTGGGCCACTAGCTAGTGCTTTGGGCTTCACTCCCACTCAATGTACGGGGACTGACAGCCGTACTGCTATCGTCAGTGGGAAGGTCACGGTCGGGGGAAAAGTAATTCTTCATTGAGTGTTATAATTCATTTAGGGCTGTGTGATTCGGGGGAGACCTTGTAGTGCTAGAGGTAACACTACGGGGCTTGGAGAGCGCGGCCCTACTTTTACGTTTCTTTGATGGTTATATCGTGTAAGGCTCGCATGAGTTTCGCTTTCAGTTTGTACGCGGGAGTTTTCACGCCTTTGCAGTCCTCAACCACAACCACGTCGTTCTCCCAATACATGAAGTCGGCAAAATAGTTGCAGATGTGGTAGCCGTTAATGTCGAGTGAAAACTTGACTTGGGTTTGCAGACCCTTGATTGCTTTGCCGCGCTCAAGGAGTTTGAGTTCTGAGTAACGCCGCGCTTCCTTGCGAGAAGCAAAGATAATTCCATCAACTTCCGTCTTGATTGCGCTGTATTTGTTGAAGGACGAGGGGCGGGACGAGAAGCCCGCGCTTTTCGATGATGTTTTCAACCGTTTGCTCCATTTCTTCGTGGCTCATTTTTTCATCTAAAATTCCGTGACAATGAAGACAACCAAGACAGACGCGCCAAATGTCTAAGTCTTGCATCTTGCGACGTTTCTTGGAGTGACAGAACGAGAGTCCATCATTGAACCAACAGCCGCGCATCTTGAGTTCGCAGGTCGTGATTCCCGCCCACTCGAAACGCTTCTTTAACTCCTTACGAACCTTAATCCACGCACTGCCCTTCTTACCTATCGCCCGCAAGGTCGATTTCGGGCGTTCAGCGGCGGCTACAGACGTTTTCAGCACAGATCGTGAGCGCAAGGGCGTGTTTCGGCTCAAAGGCGTTTGAGAGCGTTTAATGGGGCTGCGTTTCAAATCTAAACTCTCCTTCCATTAGGTAAGCTAACTCTGTGTCTCCCGTATCAACTCAATAGCGGCTACTGCCCCTGCATACGACCATGAGTAGCAAAGAAATTCGTGGTGGAAGTACACCGCCCACGATAATACTGAAGTTCCATCGTGGTAAGGGTAGTTCTGAGGTCTGATGGTGAAGTAGTTCATGCGGTTTTAGGGATGTAGTATTCAGCGTAGCGTTCGCCGCGCTTCTCAATCATTTCGGTTTTGATCGTCCAACCCGCTTTCCGCAATTCAAAAACTGCGCCCCCAACATTCCAAAGCCGAAATCTACGGAGAGCACACTGTTTACTCAAGCGGTCGCCCGCAAGTAGCGCGGCGAGAAACTTTTGTCTCTTAGCTTTCTTATCACTCATTCCCCAATCTCCTTTGCATCTAAAATGCTGTCTTCTACTTCACAAGGTTCTATCTCGCACTGTAGGTCTAACCATGACTCCGCGATATGCCCCAAATCACTCAACTCAAGTCCGAGATAGCCCATTAAACAAGCCACCATGTACCACCGATTAGAAATACACGAACCTTCGTGAGCGTCGGTACACGTCTCATCGTGTCGGTCAGCGTCCTCCGCGAGCGCGGTCATGTGGTCTATGATTGGTTTCATTGGCATCCTCATTCAAAGATTTAACGGAAGGGGCGATCAATCGGCCTTGTCAAGAGAGCCTTGGGATACCCCTTCCGCTCAGACCGTCTTTTCACGGTCAGAGTTCATTTCTTTCCTAATCCCGCGCCTTCGCTCTTTCTCAAAATATCATCGACTCTCAACGCGGGGCGAATAACTTCAAGATGTTGATTGACTAGCGGCTGAGATATGCCCTTTGCGAGCGCGGATTTGACCGCTGAACGCGCTATGTCTCGTGGATGGGGCTTCTCACTATCAACGACTCTTAATCTTGGTTTAGCGGGCATCTGTTACTCCTTCTCTGCTGAACGAGCAGCGGCCAACTTACAAACACAGCAAACGGTTGATCCGAGACATAGGCCACAAGGAATGTGCAATAGCATTTCGCACTTCACACACTTGCTGCTGGCTGAGTCAGGCTGAGACGCTGCTGGTAGTAATGCCATAGCACGAACGAGTCGAAAGGCATCCATGATAATGTCCGCACTTGGACAATCGCCGCCCTTAGCTGTTTCGGTGCAAATGGCATCCCACGTTGCTTGAGCCAAACGAAAATCTCCACGCTCACTAACTAAACAGTTTTGATGCACCCCAAAGATTCCGCTGGTTATTGATTCTGGTAATGGCTTACCACAAATTGAACAGTCGTCCGCTACTTCAGTTAGTGGCACTTGGTGTTCATCAATGGCCCTTTCAGCGACTTGGGCTATATCATCACAAAGCATAACTAACTGTGGGCCAGTCAACGGCTGTAATCCATCAATGATGCCAATTCTAATTGCAGCATTCGCTATCGCCTCACCGAGTTTGGCTGAGTCAGCGGGAGCGGGTGTATTAGCGACAACGACTGGAGCGGTTCCGCCTAGAAGGTTCCGAAGCGCATCAATCTCATCCCACGGGATGCTAATTGCTTTTCGCGCATCGTCCCGATTGATTAGCCGGATGCTGTGACCTTCGTTCCGGAGCATCACGAAAGAGCGCGTCAAGAACTTGGATGGGTCGTTGGCGTCAATGGTGTTAATTGCGTTCATCACCTGTCGGCCTTTATCAGCGTCGGTGGTGGCGTCGTCGTCGTTCATTGGTGGCAGTTGTTCACTCGGCATTTACTTCTCCTTTTCGGCTGCAAGGGTAATGGACTCAAGGTTCTTTCCACAGAAGGGGCAGAATGAGCTACCCGCATAGGGCGGGTTTAGATTATTTCTTCCGCACTCAGTCGCCCAAAACTCCAACACTCGGTTGCGTGGCCCACAGTCACCGTCACATTCATGTTCACCAAGCTGAGTCCAGGTACACCGCTTCATTGCTTCTCCTGCACCAGCGGGAGCGGCTGCTAGGTGGCGGGAGAGAATCGCTTCTGCGTTACGCGCTAAGTTTCCAATCTTCAACAACGCTTCATACCGCACCTGCGGGTCGGGGTTTTCCTCGCACGAATAGCAGGCAAAGTCATTGATACGCTGTAAGGCTTTCAGTACCTCTGCGGGAGCGTCTACTGTAGTTGCTGGTACAGGGGGAAGGGTGGCGAGTGCGCGCTGAGTGTTATCGAGTTTTTGCCGAGCTTCCCATTCAGGGATTTCAACGTAGCTATAACCATCCGTGTAAGTTGGCCCAATGGTTCCGGCCTTAGTTTTAATGGCATTGGCGAGCCGAAAGGAAAGCCACGCCTCGAAATCCCGTAAAGTCGATAACGGCGAGTCTTCTCTACTAATCACGTCTCCTGCTACTGGGGAGCGGGCGAGAAACGATTGCTCTAACTCCCACGCGACACAGGCGGCGCGGCGCAAGATGTTTAGCAAGTGCGTGTCGCAGCGGAAGCCTCTCGATTCTTCGTCCATGAAGTACCTCAGACCGCGAAGAAACTCGACAAGTGAACAATCAAGGCGTCCTATCGCGCACGTTCCTGCCATAACCGACTCGACTGTTTCCCGCTCCGGTGCTGGTTGGTTATCTGTATGAGATTCTTTGGCTTTCATAAATTAAAGATTTCAGATGGCAATCGCTTGCCTCTCGTGGCTTCCTCCAAGCCCGACAATGAGCGTGTTAATCGCGGCATTGATGTCGCGGTCGTGCTCAGTTCCACATTGAGCGCACTCCCACTCTCTTACCTTCAAGCCTGCCAGTCCGGTAGGCCCAGATAAGCACCCACAAGCCGAACAAGTCTTGGTGGAATTTCTGGAATCAACTTCGACGTAAACCCCAAGGCCGTCTGTACGACGCTTGCTCTTGTAGGAAAGCATTTGTCGAAGTTGAGCGTGTCCTGAACTAGCTACACTCTTACCGAAGCGTTTTGCTATTGATTTGTGTCTGTCTGCGCTAAAGGCAATGAGCTGATTCTCGGCAATCAATCTGCGCGACAGTTTGTGATTACGATCTTTACGTTGGTTCGCTATGCGCTCTTGAAGTCGAGATGTGAACTTCCTGTTACGCCCACGCTGCGACTGAGACAAACGCTTAGCGGACGCTTCCAGTTCTCGCGGATGCTCTACGACCTCACCGTCTGACAGCGTGAGCAGCGAACTAAAGCCTGGATCAATTCCAACGCAGCCATCGGCGGTTGCAAAAATAGCGTCACCGTCTGCCTTGATGAATAAACAGGCGTACCACCCCGATGCCCTTTTCACCAAACGAAATTGACTAATCTGCCCTTCGGGTATCTCTTGCTTGTGAAAGCGAATCCGGCCTAACCGGACAACGCTCAATCGGCCATCTATAACCTTCACCCCGTGAGCAAACGGAATCGAGTTAAACCTATTCCGTCGCCCCTTCAGTCGGGGCTTACGTGAAACCTTCTTGAAGCAACGCCGCCAAGATGTGTGGGCAGACCAGAGAGTTCCGCAGATCGCGTCTTGCGCTACGTCCATCTTTGGCCCATGACTGTTTAGCAGGTTTCTAAAGTCCAGCGACGAGTAGTAAATACAGTCCCGCGAATCGTGCTCAATCTTCTTGATGGCCCAGTTCCAGACCGAACCCAAGTGACGTAGCCAATGGCCTAGTCGTCGCTCTTGGCGTGGGGTGGGTCTAAGCTTTAACTGAATCTGAATCATGGTGCGTGATTATCTCAAAAAGATTTTCGTTCCTGATGGTTATCTGTAGTCATTTAGTAGGTGTCCTTTCACCGACTGGCAACTTAGGACGCGAATCAACGCGTTTGTACGGCTTTCGTCTGCGATTTTGGCGACAAAAGTCTTGGGTGTGCCGAATTACCATCAAGCGATTATCGCTATCGTAAACCTCTCCACATTTCCAACACTTCACCTGTTCACTCATCTACTTTTCCTTTCCTGCTGCTGCGGTTTCAAGTTCAGCTAACACCCTGTTAATTACTTCAGTTGCGTTTGGCCCCCATGCTCGGTCATGTATCTGCTTTTTGAACTTCAACGCGAAGGCTTGCAACCGCTTCTGTTCCTTTGCTCGCTCTGCTGCTAGAGCGGCTGAGATAGCGTCGATTAAGTCGGTCGCGCACTGACCGTTCGGATTTAACCGTGCGAGATAACGATAGCCCTCGTGCCAGTTCTCCACTATTGCTTTCGCTGTTGCTCTATCTTCATCGTTAGGTGTAGCCATTAGCGTCTTGCCTCCCATTCTTCTTTCGGATTGTCGTAATTGACACCGTGTCGACTAGCTGTCTCTCTGCGCTTGCCGTCCAACTCTCTCATCAATAATTGAGTCGCTTTCCAAGTCGGAGCATTTGAATCAATGGTGCGTACTCACTGAGCAACGATTTGGTCAGACGCGCATAAGTCCCCGCTTTTAACTCGGATGGTTTCAATTCTCAATCCTCCCTGTAATCTGTTCCACCAAGCGGATGTTCTTATTCCCTATGTACTCTTGAGCCTGGACAAGTAGCTCGCGGAGTTCGTCATTTTCCTTCGCTACTTCTGCCAGCATTTCCTTTTCTCGCTCCGCACGAGTTTCTAAAGTTCTCACTAGGTCGTCACGCTGCTTGCGGAGTTCGGCGTTCTCAGCACGTTGGCGGCGTATCTCTGCTATGAGAGCGGGAACGTCAGATTCGATTAAGGTTCGAGCCGCAAGTTCCGGCAAGTCCATTTCCACCTTTGATTGCCGCCCTTCAATAGCATCTAGGTCTAGTGCTGCTATAGACTCTGCATTGATGGTGGTCACGATTGAGACTCCTTCACGAGTTCGAGAATGTGTTTGGGCTTATCGTGCATATCGAGGTTGAAACAAAGCCCTTGCGTGGCAAACTTATTTCTCAGCATGAACCGATAAAGTTCGTCTTGGGTTATGTCTGCGACCGTCACGCCAAATCGGTATTCGTGAATCTCATCTGAGCCATCTTCAAATACAGCATTGGGCCACTGACTACGCAAGCGGGCGATCAGATCGTCGTAGTCGGCCTTGTCTTCGCAGTAAATAAGATCGTGCGCCCGCGCTTCTTCCACTGTTACCTGCTCGCTCATTCCCTCTCCTTCGGCTTGTAGAGTTCAGCCTAAGTCCTTTAACGCGGACTGAAATTTATCCACAAGGGTTGCGTTCCAATCCCATCGTCCGGTTTCCAGCGATGAGAGCCGTGCCTTGCTGATGCCCATGCGGGCGGCAACCTCAGTCAGCGTTTTCTTGGCCCGCTCCCGCTTGGCCCTGAGTTCTTGTGGACAAGGAAGCGAGCCTTTGCCCCCGCAGTATTTACAAGTAATTCTCATTTTGCTTTTGGCCCCGCAGCGGCGACGGTTTTGTACTCAAGTCCCCATCCGTACTTAGCCGCGTCTCCGTGCCATGCTTCCGCAACCTCATACAAAGTTTCGATGAACAGTGGCCCATGCGGACGACGCGCACCGCTCCGCGTGCGTCCGTAACCATTGCGTTTGAAGTTCAGCAAGTGAGCGAACTCATGCAAGAGCAAGTTAGTTGTGCCAATCCACGAACGCGCACCCGCAAAGATTGTCCATTGTTCTAACTTCGCGTGTCCCCGAACTCCGTCGATAGACCATGCCAAGTTGGGCATTGGGACATTGAAGTGAACCGCGAGTATCGCTAACAACTCTAAGGCCTCCGTCTTGAGTAAGCGGTCTCCCGTGCGCTTGAATTCCCGTTCTTGTTGTCGTGTCATTTATCTTTCCTTCTCTGAAAGATTGTTTCAATGTTCACAGATAGTATAACACGGCTGTCAATACCCCTTGCGCTGAAAGTGGCTGAATTAAGAGTGGAAAGTGTAAATTCATTGAGCAAAGTTGCATTGAAAATAAATTTCTCACCAACATTTCCAAGCGAACGTGCGCTCTGCTTTTTTCCAGTATGGAAGTATCAACAGCGGGAGTTCCTTGAATTCAACTTGCTGCTCTCGTTCTGCTTCACGGTCATACACGTCTTGTTTGGCTCGTAGCAGAGAGAGTTGATAGTCATGCTCATAGCGGGCTAAGAGGCTGTGACTTTGTAGATCGTCTGTGCCCCTGGGAGTGGCGCGTTTATTTAGTGGCTCACCACACTCACGGCAGTTGGCTTCATTGGGGGTGGGGACGTGACAGTCCTTGCATAGCACTAGCATCGGGTTTCTTCTCCTTTGTTGCGGCATCTTTCTTCCAAGCGAGCGCGTAGTACATCTCCGTAGCGTCTTTGGCCGACGACCTTGTTCTCGCCCAATTCATGCTCATGCAAGGCGATTAGCTGAGTCGTGGCGCGACGGACGTTGGTAGGGGAGCCAAAACAGACTCGCGGGCCTACGTCGATGCGGGCTAAGTAGATACTCTGACCACAGACGCGACAGATGTAGGGGTAGTGTGATTTACGGTGTGTCATAGAGGTCTCACTTCCGCAGGGAGTCCACAACATTTCGGCCACTTGAGCGCGTACTTGCTCATCTGCTCCGGTGTCTTAGTGCTGGTACGGAAACAGATCGGGCAACTAAGAACTGCGCCTTTGGGCCACGCTAGTTTCTCAATGTTCTTGAGAGCCTTAGCAGATAAAGCAATGGTCTTTAATGATTCAGGGTTGTTGTTCATATCTTTAGTCAACACGTAACTGTCCGGTTGCCCGTGCGTAATCATCAATCAGCCTAAGAGTGCTTGTCACAGCAAACGTAACCGCTGCGTGAAAAGTTGGATCGTATTCCCACAACCAATGAAATCGGTTTTGTTGGCCGTCTGGTGCTTGTGGCCCACTTGGGTAACACGCTGCGATTCCTAACCCTATGGCGTAAATCAAATAGCCTTCTAACTCGCGGCGGTTGGTCGGTGCTTCCGCTCGTTGCTTATCTCGTGCTGCGTTTACTAAGGCTTGCGCGGCTTTTAGATCAAATGGCTCATTGCTCATCTTCCATACCCCGCTATCTCTCGCGCTTCAGCACTCTCAGCGAGCCTTTGATACTCCGCAAGTTGATGGTCTACTTTCAAGGGGTTGAATGGTTTCCATTTCCCCGACCGCTGCCGATAGCCCCAATGCTTCAACACGAAGGCCCAAAGAGTTAAGTCCTTCACGGTCATGTTAATGTCGTAGCGTCTGCCCGCGTTCAAATTTAAGCGGAAGGTGTCCCGCCAGATTTCCACAGCCTCACTTGAACCGCAGAGGTCGTTAAGGATTTCTTGTTCTTCGTTACGTTGTTCTTGGAGTAGTGATGTTTGCATTTCGTCGCTGCCTTTCTGCTTCATCGTTTACGTGGTTTCGGCCCCGTTTTTGTATTGCGGTCTTTCATCTTCTGAAACTGCATTGGGGTGAACGTCATGGCTCGCCCAATCCAGCTTGGCTTAATTCGCAACTGCTTGGCGATTTCTCTTACGCGCTTCTGCGTTAGCCCAAGACTGTGAGCAATCATCTGCGTGGTTAAAGACACTTCGGTATTATAGGACATTGGCGCACCTAATCCAAGAGGTTATTTAGAATTACCTTGCGTTGAGTTCGAGAAACTTTGTAAAATGCGGGGATTGAAAAGCAGTAGGGCCGAAATGTAGGTTTATTTACACTCGGCCCCAAGATACCGCCAACGGCAGCGACGCTGTAGCGATGTCCCAATCCTAGCACGACACGGGCATCGCTACAAGGTTCTTTTAAGTCCCGTGAGCACCTAATATGGCAATGACTAAAATTGCCAGCGTAAAAATCACGGACAAAGTTGAAGGCGGCAACTGATTCACTAGCTGAAAAGCAAGCGAGAAACAAAGCGTCTCGCAGAAGGGCAGCGCAGTCAGAACAACCACTTCCTATGCTGATTAAATTCTTCATAGTCTTGCTAGGCAATCGCCGACGAACCGTGAACCTAGTCCCAAACGTGCAGAGACGCGAGCAATCGTGTCTCTATGGTAAAGAAGGTGGTGTACTCGCACGGTGCATCTTCAGGGTAAATTCTGACGACGTGAATCGCAAAGAATAAGGCTCCCGTTAAGCAACTACAGTTACCTCTCCTAACTAATCCCGCGCACAAGGGATAAGGGTTCGGTGCGCTCTCTTGAACTGACTGCCCGCCCTTCTTAACGGAGGAGCGGGTAGTCTTGTTTTATGCGTTAGGTAAATTGCCCATCTCGCGGCATTTTAACTTCTAAGCCTTCGGACGTTAGTTGAGTAACCATTGACATAGCAAATTCGGTTTCAACAAATCGCTCGGCGTTTTCACGGTTCCAGCCACCGTCCCCGCGATATTGATCCCAAAAGTCTCCATTGGTCACGAGGTAGTCAACTATCTCGGCTTTTGTGGCAAAGGCTGGTGTAACAGGCGTACCCTCAGAAACCGTTTCGTACATCTGAAACCAAGTGGCTTCTTCTTCAGTCCACTTTGGACGGTAACCATCTCGCTCTGGTGGTGAGCCGTTCCATTCCCAATAGTAGCGGGTTTCACCGTCGCCGTATTCAGCGCGATCCGGATCGTCTCCGGCCTCCCATGCTACAAGCCCCGCGATCCATTCTTCTGCGGTTGACTCATAATCTCGGTCATAGAGCGGGCGAAGACACATACCTCCATTTTTCTTAGCGTCGTCACATCCTCCAGTCCACGGAGAATGTTCGCACTGTTGGCGGGGATGTTCCCAATTCGGTATAACCTTGCGGATTTCTCGTCCCATAACTACCTCCTAATTTGTGATACATAAAGGTTTAACGGAGAGCGGGCTGTCGAGTCTCTAGGGGATTGCGCGGGGTTGAGTTCTCACCCCAACTAGCGACCGCGAGGTCATTAACGAGACAGTCTCCCGCGCAAACTTGTCAAAACGGAGCATCCTCCAAATCATCAGGTGGCTCACTTAAAGCCGGATCGGGAGCGTCACGATATGGATCATTATCTTCTAAGCCTTTATTTCCGCTAGGGTCGGTATCTACTTGCTGGTTTCTCAGCGGTCTCAGGGCTTGTGCCGCGTCGATAGTAGGAATGACGACATCTAGCATTCGCTGACACAGAAAGTCTTCCTGTGCCCCGTAATCCCACTTGCCGCTTGCCCGCTGAATTGGTTCCGGCAAGTCGTGAGGGTTCTCACGGGTGTATTTCTGAGGAACCGAGACTCCATCCTGTTGCACGTTGAACGCGGTCGTGTCAGTCTTACGATCTGTCCAAGCAGAGAAACGAACAGGCTTACGGAAGTCCACATTTTCTGCCACCTTCATCCAGCGGGAGTTGATGCGTGAGTCAAACGCAATATCAAGAGAACAGGGCGTACCGTCGGCATCAATGTGAATATTCCACCCCCTGAATTTCCGACCATTGTATTCACGGTCGTACCACTCCATTTTGGTGACGTAGCCGGAAACGGCTTTGTAGGGCTTGATCCACTTGGTGTACTCCGTACCGTCACGGAGAGTCCCGTCAATCCGCTTGTATCCATCGCGTTCGGTCTTGCTGGTTTGGCATATTTGGCCGTGAGAAATCTTAAGAAAGATCGCTCCAGTATCGTCGTAAGTTTCGAGTCCCATTTGAGTTCCTTTCGTTGGTTAAGGCGAGCAGTCTTACTTAGTCTCGCTTGGGTTAAAGGGAATAGTCTGAGCTGGTAGTTTTTGGCATTTATCCAAGAACCCGCAGTAAAGACACGGCCATTTCTTCGACTTCGGATCAAGGATAACCTCACCCTCAAATTCTCGTGCGGGTAATTGGTCGTTCTCCACGCTCCGAACTATCCATCTCAGACGTTCAATTTCAGCTTGTATTTTATCATCTAAATCCTTGATTTTGAACCGGAATTCAGCGAAAATAGGCTCATCCTTTGCCGCTGTTTTACGAGCGTAAATGATGTGTAGATACGTGGCCCCAAGAGCCTTTGCGGAAATTCCAACTTGTAAAATATTTTCCGGCTTGGCTCCTTCAGCCACCATGTCTTTCTTGTTCCATTGACCGTTTGATTTCAACTTCTTTCCGGTGATTAGTTTGAACGCAAAGTCAGAGACAGACTTGATTTCGCCGCAGACCAATTCACCGTCTTCGGCGTGGTAGAGCAAGTCGGCGCGAACGGTAATGAAGTCTTCGTACGCGCCACTGATTTCTTTCTCGCCGTGGGTGGCCGCGAGCATAGTGGCTTGGATAATGTCGTGAACATGATCACCAAGCGAGAAGTTAAAGAGCGCGTCTCCGGTAATTGGGTTGGACGCTTCGACGCCCATAACTCGAAAGGCAATCTGTCGAGCGCACGCTCCTGCTGATGATGCGTTGGCATGGAGTTTATCAGCGAGCAAAGAGGGCGCACGTTCTTCTGCGGCTTTCTTGGCTTCCAGATGTTTGAAAACTAAATCTTCAATTTTCGGTAGGGTCATTTGATTCCTTTAGAAGTTACTAGGTAGAGTTTCCTCAAGGTGGCGCAACATACTCTGTTGCACGCTAATGGTTGTTTGAATCGCCCGTAAACGCTCTCTATAGGCATCCCGCGTTGCTTCTGCGATACGAGCCTCACGCATGAATTGAGCGACGATTAACACGGCTTCTGATTCACGCTGCTTCTGAGTTCCTTCACCGACCGAGAGAAAGGCTTTAGCCCACTCTACATCGTAGGTGCTACGCTTCTCAGCGGCATCTTTAATGGCTGATTCATAGCCGACGATAGCGGCACGAAGCGCGGAGATAAGGCGCGTTAGTTCGTTGTTGATAGTGATTAACTCGTTAGCCATTTAATCCTCGTCAGCGGCGGCACACTCAGCACAAGGTTCTAGTGCGGAACAAAGTCCATTAGGCCACACACCGAGCGCAAACACGTCTTCATAGACTCGATACGCTTCATCCACATCACCGTATTGAGAGGTTTCAACCTCACGGCGGGATAGATCGTCAACAAGGGATTTAGTTGATTGGTACATTATTCGGCGTCTCCTTTTACCTCGATACATTTCCTCCCCTCACACCCCTCAAGCGCGTCGAACATCTCTTGAATCTTGATAACTCGCCGCTGGCCGTTCCACTCTACGGTTATCGTCTCAGCCACGTTAAGCACCAAGAGAAAGTCCGATTGTGGCGCAGGGGGAGCAGTGATCGTAATGGTGTCAGCCTTTAGTTTCTGCGCTTGAACGGCCATGCTTCCGACCATCACGGCAAATAACGCTTGTACTGCGGTTCTTCGATTCATCGGTAATACTCCTCCAGACTAATTCCCAACCCTTGCGCATCCGCTACTCCAAAGCAATCCTGGCACACGAGCTTTCCACCTTCCATTACTCCACAGTAAACATCTGTACATCTGAACCATCCTTCATGCTCAGGACAGAAATGACGTTGAGTTGGAAAGATTGCTGAATGTAGGACAGCAGCGCGTGTTTGTTCTGAGGGCATTTCAATCTCCTACTTGAGTCTATGGGTTAGGGGATCGTCCAACATCGCGGATACTTCTCTGACAGCTTCGTTAAAGCCCGCTCGATAGCCTGAGACATCCCCGATAACGAAGCCTACAAGCCCTGCGGCGATAGTAATCAAGATGTAGGTTGTCATTAGATTCTCTCAAATACGTGAAAGACTAAACCTTCAAATGTTAGTTGATAAGTACCGATGTATTTGCGACTTGTGAGCGGGCGCATTTCGTGACCCGTTCCGTAGATTTCGATATGCCGATCTTCCTTCGGGCGGGCATCATCAACAACGGCCCACAAGCAAGGAATGTCATATTGGATTTGCACCGTCAGAATCTCTGCGCCTATCGGCATTGACAAGTCTTGCCCGTCAATGGTTCGCAGCGGGTACTTCCAAATCGTTTTAGCCATACCTTCTCCTTATGAAACCGCCCACAGTAAAGCCGCATAAGCGACTACAATTAAAATCACTACTGCTAGCCCAAAGCAGTCTTGTTGAAAGTTACTTTTGTCCATTTTGCCCCCTTAGTATCGTCGTTCCCGCGTGTTGCGCTCACACCACGCAGACGTTCGACCGCCGACAGCCAATGACTTGCGGTATCGCTTCTTTAGCGCGGCTATCTCAGCCGCTTGGTCGCTATTCGGCACGTCCGGCCAAATGTCGAAGTAAACAAAGTGATACTTCTTGGCGGGCGGTTCCCATGTATGTACGTCAGCCTCAACAATGGTCAGTTTGGGATTGTCGTATAATGGCCCAATGAGCGCGATAACGTCAGCAGAACGCTCCAGCACTGTAACGCTGGCAACGTCAGACTGTTTCAGCAAAGGTTCAATGATTAACCCAAGACCTAAACCCGCAATCAAGACGTGTCCGAAGGCTCTGTTCACAAAGTCTTGGTTGGTGTAGATTTCAAACTCCGCGTCAGTCATCCACAAACGCCCGTCGATGAACAAGCGCGTGTAAGTCTTGGCGGTGAGCGGTTGACCGTCTCTCGCCGCCCTCATGCGGGTTAGCATGTCGGGGGAATCGTGAACTACCTTTGCCGCGCCAAATGACGCCGCAGGGACTCGCTTATGTAAAGTTCCAGCTCTCATTGTTTTCTCCAATCAAAGGTGATTTACCAAACCTCCCGCAGGATATTAAACCCCACCACCATGAACCAGAGGATGACTAGCACGATGCCCACGCGGGCAACGGTAGGTAAGTTGAAGAAGCTATCTAGTAAGCGGTTCATTCTTCGTAATCTCCTCTCACTATTCTTGGTTCATCATCTACCTCAGTAGCCCGCTGCTTCCACTTATCTATGGCTTTGTCTCGGTTGTAGTCCGTAGGGCCAGCAGCTTCACAGCGGTCACAAGTGACGTAGAAGAACTCGCGGCCAGAAAAAGTAGCTATCCCCCGCTCACGCTCTCGTGCTACATCTAGGTCAGGTGAGCCGCAAAAGGCGCAGAATCCTAGTTCATTAGGCATCCCTATTCTCCTTCATCTTCCAAGTCGTCAGCTCCATAAACTCGATTACATAACTCACAGTAGTAGCCCGATTCCCAATAGGATTCGCGTCCACCATCAGGAGCCACAACCCCCGTGTCATACTGCCCGCTGACGGGTTCCAAGTCGGCGTGACCTTTGGGACATTTACTCATTGCTCACATCCTTTGGTTCCCACAAAGCCCCTTCTAGGCCGCAAGGGTAGACCGCCGAAGAATTACTTCCTTGCCGCATACTTGAGCAGTAGGGCATCGTGGACACTCCGCTGACTAGATCAACAGCGGCAACGGTCGGCTGCGAGCATTGCGGCGCGTCATAAAAAGCCGCCGCACTTGGCACGCACCACTTACAGTCTTTACAGAATTTAAGTTCAGCCATGTTTGTTTTCCTTTCAATCGAAGCAAGCGAACAGTAGCACGGATAGGAAAGACATGTCAAGCATCGTTTACAAGAAATAGTAATCTTGCGTTGACAAGACAGGACGTGACGTGCTAGGGTTGGGCCTATGTTCATCAGCGAAATCAAGATAGACGCAGGGAAGCTGAAGGGGGCACGCGGTTTACGCAAGCCTTCTGAGGTGGCGCGGGAGATCGGGATTACCCGTCAGCACTTGTGGCAAATAGAATCTGGACGGGCGAAACCTTCGGGAGAGATTCTAGCCAAGCTCTGCTGGCTCTACGGAAAGCCCATTCAGGAGTTCACTTCTAACGAGTCTAAGTGAAGGTTAGCGAGACTAAGAAAGGTGGCGTAGATGGATAAGACAGAGTTGTTGCGATACGAACTTGCGGGGAGTGATTGGTGGGTGTCGCTGATTTCGTGGGGTTGGGCGCAGACGCTCGTTGCTCGTTATTTCGCGTGGAAGATAAACCGAAAGTTCGCGGCATTGGAGAGAGTGCGGCAGCGATCCATCTTGGTCGGCGCGGCTATCCGGCGGGGAGTGGTAGTTCGCGGCATGAGCGATTCAGACATGGACTATCTCAACTCAGCCATCCGGCGCGAGTGGAATACGCCAGAAGAAGACAAGGCGTGGAAACATCTATGAAACATCTACTAACACTAACTTCTATTCCTCTGTTGGTACTTTTAGTTTCGGTGGTGAATCTGATTACCCCAAAGGAGTGGGAATGAAGGCATTTGCTGACTTAGCCGATCTTCCAGAAGATGATCGAATTGCGATCATTGGTAAAACCGCAGAGGGCGGGCAGCGAGTCGCATTTGTGGTTGAGGATCACGCTAAAGCTGATCGCTATGTTGAGAAGCTAACAAAACGATTTCGGGTGTCAGTCGCCAAGCGATTAAATGGGCCAGTTAAGAACACAATTAGCGTGATTGTTACGAGACGATCTGAAGCGAAGGAGAACCTATGAGCGGGAACGTAAAGGTCTGCACAACAAGTGGCGAGCCTGTCGATAAGGTGCGCGCCGAACAGACAGAAACCGAGGGTCAGCACAAAGCCTACTTAGTGCTCTGCGCCGAAGAACGGGAGAAAGGGTTTGTTCGGCCCTACCGTGATAGGTACAGACATGTGGGCCGTTCTATCTGTGGAAAGATGGCCGATAGTTCCCCGTTGCTTGGCGGGCCGCGTTCTATTTGTAGCGATGACTTCGAGCACGATGGCGAGCACGGCATACAAACCCGAACAGTTACCCAACCAGAGCACGCGCAAATAGAGAACACTCACAGACTGGGCGGTTGCGGTTCTGTTACCACAATGGGTCGCGCCCTAAGTGAAACTTATGCACGTGACCCGAAGTTCTACGGCGCAACCTTTTGCTGTCACTGCAATCAGCATTTACCTGTGGCTGAATTTGTTTGGGACGTTGACGGCGAAGTGGTTGGTTCTTAGTTTCTCTGGTGGCCTTAAACCAGCAGAGACGGAGATAGAAATGGGTGAGTCGGAACACTATAAGGAGATTCTGAAAGCCGCTAAGAGTGGCCGGATCGCCGCTTGGCTGGTCTACATGGTGATGTTGCTGCTTTTTATTGTTACGTGGGTTGGAATATCCACGATGGAGCAGCGAATAGTTGATCGACTAGACCGCATTGAAAGGAAACTGCCGTGACTAATCCAGAGGGGGAGCGGGAGAAACTGTTGAACTGCCCGTTTTGCGGATCGGCAGCGGGTAAGGCTTTTGTGCCGTCAAGTGATCCGCGAACAAACGGGCGCGGCGATCTGTGGATCATCGGTTGTCAAGATGCGGAGTGCGCCACTGGTTTCGTGTCGTCCAATATCGATGATTCAATCAAGCGTTGGAATGCACGATCAGACATGCAGGAGCAGCAGAAGTAAATGGAAACCAAACCAAAAACTGAGAGCGCAACGACTGTTCAATTCGTTGGGGGCTACGCAGATGGGCGTATCGTTGAGTTATTCGGGCCATTGCCTGACATGTATAGATGTCCCGTTCCTGACCGCACCAGAGGGTTCACGGCTCCCTTAGTTTTCGATCCAGCACGACTGCCGCAAGAGGATGATTATGTACTTATTCCGCTATTTGGCAAGAAGTTCTACGTCGAAAGACGTTTACTGCAAATGGCGAACGACACAGCACGAACAACCGATAATCCCTTGATAGGACACTTGGCAGAACTAAAATGAAATGAAACGCAATCCCAATAACTCTCAACGCCTGGAAGAATCTCTCACAGTTGCTTGTCCGTACTGTCGCGCTAGGATTGGAGAGTCATGTTGGGGAATCAGCAGTTTCAGCGGCAAGCCCGTAAAGAAACCACACGTGCCCCACAAGGGGAGGGTATTGGCTTTAGTAGCACAGAGGTTGAAGGAGAAGGAATGACATTGACGTTGTGGGTAATTTGGGTAGCTACGGCGATGGTGGCTGCAATTATGAATGTTTCCATTTGGGAGCGATATGGAATGCGGATAGCCGCCCGTTCAGTCCTAGCAACCCTCTGTGGCCTCATTGCGGGTATTATCTGCATGACGTTGGAGGCGAAATGAGCAAGGAGCTAATTTCTCACACGCGCATCGTGAACGATTTAGAAATCTACGTTGATGATGAAGTTGCAGATGACGAGGTTGAGGTTGATTTCTTTCTTCCGCGCCATAAGCATCGAGTGACAGTTAAACTAAAAACCAAAGACGTACTACCTGAACTATGGGCGCGACTTCAGGAACAACCATGAACAGAAGAAGGTTTCTTGAACTACTAGCCTTAGCAAGTGCGGGGAGTGTGGAATGACTGACGTTAAGGAGCCACTTAAACAAGTTTGCCCGCGCTGTGAAACAACCTTCTGGAGTTATCGCCCGTGGCCGAGCTGCGGAGCGTGTCTGACTGAGAAAGAACACGATCATCTTATCGCTACTGCTCCGTTTCAACCCGTCCCTCTGCTTATCTGGCTACAACAACATCAGAACTAAATCCCTTCGTTTGAAGGGCTTCAATGGTAAAATGCAGGCAATGAAAAAGCTCGCTAGCCACGTTCTTATTGACCGTCGCAAGACGCTAAACCTCAAAACCACCTTAGCTGAAAAGCAGTTTCAGTCGCGCTTGCGGAGACATGGCATCAGGCATTACGCGCAGGTTGTAATCGGGCCGTTCATCGCTGACTTTGTAATACCAGACCGTTTGCTGGTCATCGAGATCGATGGCGGGATTCATTCGAGCGTGGCGGCGAGAGCGTATGACGCGCAGCGTACCGAATACCTCAGAGATAAAGGATTCTCGGTCGTTCGTGTGGTCAACGAGAATGTCAAGACTTGGCCGCTACAGACCATTGATCAATACCCCGTCATCATGGGCAAACGATTGAAAGAGTACAAGCGTATCATTGGCGAGTTAAGCAACGAGCGGCAAGAGCCAAGCGTTGCGATGTCGGCCAATCCAACACTCATAGACTGTCCGTTCTAGATCGGTTAGCCGCTTGGCGGTCTCCCGTGTGTTTGGCGGTAATGTCACAAAACCATTGCCAATTAGACCACCTACGGTCATAATGCGCGGCGAAACGTAGGACTCAGCCCTCAAGGAGACTAACGACTTGTTCACACTTCCCTCAACGGCAACGCAGTGGCTACAAGGTTTAATTGCTGCTGTAATCGGCGGCGGCGCATCGGCGGGGCAATCATGGTTAGCGATGAGTACCGCACATGCCATTGGTATTGACGTTCCCGTGCTTAATTTTAAGGCGTTAGGAATAATCATGCTGAGTGCCGCGCTCGCATCCATGTTGGCTTTTCTCGCCAAGTCACCAATACCCACCACCACGAAGTCAACGACTTTAACGGTGACGCAAGAAACTATTGATGGAAGGACTTAAATGAACAGACGCCAACTTCTTAAACGCGGAGCGATGTCAGCGGGCGTTTTAATTGCTACTCCCACCCTTTTACTTCAAACAGCTTGTGGCAGCACTAAACAATTAGTTAAGTGGACAGCGGTACTTATCGGAGTCTTGCGTGATGTCTCACCGATACTGACGGACATAGGCGCACCCAACATCGTTGCTCTCATCGCCAAAGCATTACCTATTGCGGAACGACTCAAGAAAGCCTTTGAAGACAACGACAACGTAGCCACGCTCGACCTACTCGACAATCTCATCAATCCACAAACCGGAGTCATCGTAGAAATTGCTAACGCAGTCGGCGCATTAGCTAATGATGGGCGCAAGAAACTTGTGCTTGGGCTGTTAGCCATTGGGCAAGTAGCGTTACACTTGATTGCCGCCCAAATTCAGAACGATGTTCCAGCAACGGCAGTATCAGGAGCGCGGCGAGCGCGTCCACGAGCCACGAACGCGGTTGAGAGAGCAGCAAATAGTAAGGCGTTAGAGAACGCATTTAACGGCACTAGGTTCTAAAGCCATGACGATTTTACTAGACATCCCCGCAAAGGGAACGCTCCAATACTTACTGTCAGCCTTTCTCGGTGCATATAACCGCAGGTCAGACATAATGGAGCGAGCGGTCAGAGTAGACGAACGTATTCGAGCACAGATAGAGAAGCTAGACACGGCAGGTGAAGCCCTCAAGGAAACAGTAGAAAACAATCAACCGAACATAGGAGAATAAAATGGCAAATCAGGACATAACCGCACTCGAAACCGAAGTCTCTGAAACAGTTGGCATCATGGAATCAGCGAAGGCTTTGATTGATGGATTTGCGGCACGACTCGCAGAAGCGGGCGTTGATCCGGCAAAGCTGGAAGCATTGAGAACCGACCTTGACTCCCATTCAACAGCCCTAGCCGAGGCAGTTGCGAACAACGCTCCGTCTGTCTAACGACTTTTGCAGGGATTGGCGGCTTGCCACTTTTCGGAGACGATAGCCAGAACTAAACTTGGTACGTTCGATTCCTGCAAATACCTTCAACTAATGTCTGAAACTGTGCAGATAGCTTTAATAGTATCAATCGCCCCGACCGTAGCAGCGATAGCGGGTTTGATTGTCTCGTTCAGAAACACGCAGAAGCTAAACACGATGCACATTGACATTAACTCACGCCTTTCCGCAGCATTGAAAAGTGAGCGAGCGTTAGGAGTAGAAGAAGGCCGAAGATTTCAGACCGAAGACAACGACGTAAAAGCGTAAACAAGATTCACGGGACGTTTGGTGATCCGAAACGCAGTTACCGTTTAAAGAGAGCGGTAACAGCAAAAGATTAACCTGAAGAGAGCGTCCCGTGAGTAACTTAAAGCCCCAATGTTCAAAATCAACCTTGAAAGATTTGACGCTAGAGAACTTGGAGCGTTACTCGCTCTCTGTACTGCATGTGCAGTTGTCACGATAGCGATCATCGGCATGATCTTCAGACCACCACAGCCAGAAGGTCGCGAGGCCGTTTATCACATAGTTAGTTCCCTGGTAGGACTTGCCGCAGGGTTATTAGGTGGTGGCGCAGCCGGATTTGCGCTCGCGTCCAAGAAAGAGCAAGCGAAGAAAGAGGAAGTCAATGGAACTGACGCTAAATAATCTTGCCAACATAATGACTGGATGTTCAGTGTCGAAGCTGGAGACCTATCTTCCGTTTCTCAATGCCGCAATGGAAGAAGGCGAGATAGACACACCCTTACGACAAGCAATGTTCCTCGCCCAGCTAGGCCACGAAAGCATGAGTTTCCGCTACATGGAAGAAATAGCATCCGGCGCAGCCTATGAAGGGCGTAAGGACTTAGGAAATACTCACACCGGAGACGGTAAGAGATTCAAGGGCCGAGGCCCAATCCAACTAACAGGCAGAGCGAACTACAAGGCCGCAGGGGACGCGTTAGGCGTGGACTTTATCAACAGTCCTGAGATAGCAGCATTCCCTGAATACGGCTTTAGAACGGCTGTTTGGTTCTGGGGTACACGTAACCTGAACGTCCCGTCGGACGCAGGGGACATCAAGACTGTGACTAAGAAGATCAACGGGGGATTAACGGGTTTTGATGATCGCAAGGCGCGATATGCAAAGGCAAAGAAAGAGTTAGGAGTCTAATATGGCAACATTCGCATATTCATGGCTATTTCCGTTAATGCAAGTGAGAGAAGCAATGCAGCATCAGCACTCATTCGCGCTTGAAAGCGAAGGCAAACCAACTTGTTACTGTGGAACTAATACCATCGAAGCAAGCAGGGAAGTTGACTGCATTGTGTTCGAGTTACCGATTATGTTTGTAGGGTAAAAGTCAACGCGACGACACCAGATAAAGCGTTCTCACCCCTGAGAATTATCCGATGCCGCCCCGATTAGGTTGCCAATGTATACAGTGTGCGAGTAAAACCTAACTTAGAAAAGGTTACGAAATCAAGTAGAAAGCGTACAAAGTAACAACGAATTTGAAACGATCTAGCTAACTCTGAAAGCCTATGATGAGGGAATGAGACCGCAAATTAAACTACATGAAGTCGCAAACCCCCTACAGTCCAGCACCATTGCCGCCCCTCAACCGTTGCATGGTTCATTGGATGGGGCATTGGCGCGGTGGTTCCTGCCTCGCAAGGAGACACGTGTAATGGCTGAAGAATCGACTAGAGGTGGCTTATTCATACCTTACCCGCTTCTAGCTATCATGCTCACGCTCACGTTGGCTTTAAGCGGCGGAATCATTGGTTTGTACACGCAGTTATCAGCAATGAATACAACGATGATCTTGCGGGACGCTGACTATCAGCGACAAGTGAGAGAGTTGAAAGAAAAAGCCGATCAAATGGAAGTTTATCTGCATAACGACCGCGAACGAATCGCAAGACTCGAAGCGGTTAAACAGCGTAACTAGGAGATTCCCCCAATGGGCGGATTAGCTTGTAAAACAAAAGTGATCATCAACGGTGGGGCAGTCCAGGATTTAGCTAACCGACTGTGCTATCAAGTAGAAGAAGCCGAGTACTCATCGCTTACAGATGAGCAATGGACAAACGTAATCAAGCACCTCAACGCGGCAGAAGAATCAATGTGCAGAGCACAGCGATCCTACCTTGAAGCGTTAGGATTTACAGGGCCGTGGCCTAAATCGCTTTCATAAAGGAGTAACCCGATCATGTTGCTATTACTCGCAGTCGGCGCAGGTACTTTACTAACGCTGGCGATCTATCTAATCATCTTTTTACTAATCTTCTGGCTGTTCTATTATATCATCAATAACCTTGCACCGGAGCCGTTCCGCAAGATTCTCAACGTGGTGCTGATAGTGATCTTCGTAATCGTGCTCTGCTATTTCCTGTTGGGCTTGGTTGGCGGCGCACCGAGCTTGAGGCTATAGCAGAGCAGTTTGTTAGAGCGTTTTTAAGCGAGCCAAAACAGCATCCACAAAGCGCATTCTCATTTCTGTTTGTTCGTCGCTTTCATCATCCCAAAAGAGATAGCAAGCCTTATCCCCTGTTTTAGTCTTCCAGCCCGCGTCAATAACGCCTAGGATCGCGCCACTAACCGCGCCGGATGAGTACACGCGATCCTTATTGCCCTCAAGAATGCTAATAACTGCGTCCAAGTCGTCAAGGATAGCGTGACTCATGTTGTTACCGCCTTTCTCGGTCTCCCTAAAGCCCTGGGATAGTTCCTTACCAGTTCAGCTTGTTTCTCAGTCAAGACAAAGACTCTCCCGATCTGTTTCGGTTTAATGTTCAAGAGTCTAATCCTATTGGTTAGTTGTCGTTGTTTAACCTTTAGTTCAGCTTCTAGGTCTTTTGTTGTGATATAATTCATTCGTGTCCTTTCGGTGTAACTTGCTTATAATTGCTCAGTAGTTCTTTGAATTACGCTCTTTGCTCCCCGTCGTCAGGTTCTTTCCATTCGTTGCAGTTGTCACAGTCAAAGCACTCGGTGTTGCCGTCGCTTGCATCGTGTCGTCCGCAAGGATGGTTGCAAGAGGCGCAACGAAGATCGCAGTCGGACGGATCGCCCCAATGTCGGCAAAACGGGCCGCTCTCGTAGTTTTCCCAGTCAGCCATTTTCAATTCACCTCCGTTCTGCCACTTCTTCTAGTACAGCGTCTAAGTCTGCTAGAATCTCGTTGTCGTCGTCACAGTCAGCGTTCTTTGAGTCCACGACGCCCTGAGAGACGTTTTCAGGTATTGGTTGAGGGTTAGTACCATTCAGAGCAGCCCGCGCTATATTGCCCGCGCAACGATGACCGTCAGCAACATCAACGCTGCTTACTTCGTAGGACTGATGCGGATGTTCGGCAATCTCGCGTAAGGCGGATTCTAGTTCACTAATACGTGCTAGTAGTTGCTCTCTGTCGTTTGGTTCTTTAGTGACAGCGGCGTGTCCGTCGCGGTGAAAGCCGCATCTCACACAGAATAATTGTGGTGCGCGGAAACTGTCGCAACCCTCAGTAATCGTAGTCATAACTACTCTTTCTCCTTCTTCGTCGTCATAGTTTAAGGTTACAAAGCGGCTGAATTGATAACCGTAGCAGCCGCTACTACGGACTTGAAGAACTAGAGCGATAGTTTACGTGTACCGCTAACACGACAAGCGGGATCAGACGCTCGCTTGTATTTCCTCAAGAGTTTGGCACTCATACTTGGCGCAACACTCATCACAAGATTTACAGTGGTCACAAGTTGCTGGCTTAAAGCACGTCTCACATTCGTCGTCTTCGTCGTCGCTTTTTTCTTCCTCTTTGTCCACTTCTTCGATATAATGCTCAGCAATTTCATAGAAGTTGACTTCAGAGATAGCCGCACCAAGCAAGTCAGCGAACATGGAAGCGGATTGATTAGCCGAGTCCAGCATTTCTTGTGCGGACTCCTCAATTTGTTCTTTGATTAGCGCGGCCAACGTATTGATAGCGGCTTGCTCGCGTGTCTGATAGGATTCGGCTTCAGCTTCGTTGTAAACCTCTTGCGCGGCTTCCTGCCAATAGGCTTGCGATCCTTCGTCGTTATCGAGCCACAAGTTGACGTTCCAGGTTTCGTAATTAGTCCATCCGTTGTAAGTTTTATCGTTTGACATGAGCTGATCCTCTCATCTAGTTTTGTACTCTCTCAGAGTAAATAAAGGGTTTAGGCGTTCTTTTCGTTAAGGCTTGGATGTCGGCGTAGAGAGTTTGCCAATGCTTTTGTCGAATGCGTTTAATTCGGCATTAACCTCTTTTTGAGCCTTTAGCGCGTCACGCTTATTGCCCGATGTCCACCGTTTTCAATACCCAATGCGAAGCGCGATATGGACGCAATCGCGTGCTTACTTCGATATTCCAGCCTCCGTTTTGGTCCTTGGATATTCTGGTGTCTGTTCGTTTACGCATTGAAATAACCTCGTGGTAAGATTGAAACGATCGCTTGAGGCTTTAATTCAGGCTTGAAGGTTGAGCTATTAGCCAACGACATATACGGAGCATCCTTGTCGTTGGTGAGCCAAACAGTTTGCGGCAAGCGCGACGAATCAGCTTCGACATGAGCGAGCACTAAAGCATCGCAGTAAATCTCTTGTCGCTTAGTTCTCTTGCTTGAAAACCGCTTACCTGTTGTGAATTGCGTGTGCATGGTAACTATTTCTCCTTCTTTCAATTAGGGTTAGATAACTCAATAAGAAGCAATCGCGGTTAAGTGGTTAATTCCCAAGCGCGTTACATGCTGCGCTTGCGCTTTCGAAGCTGGTAAAGTCAAAGCCGAACCAGCATTTTTGTTTCGGATCGTACAAGTCGAATTTGCCGTCTGACTCGCATATCCAATAGCCGTTGACTTCTGTGCAATTACTTGGCATTTTGTCTCCTAGAAGTAGATGTGATCGTAGGCTAACAAGCCCTTGATTGTTTCTTCGTCGCCTTTGTCGAGTGCCTTAATCAAGTCAGTCATTTCATCGGAGACGAAGCACTGTGAACGACCTTTGGTAACATGTCCACGAGACGCCATGTTTTCAAGGACTTTGTAGGCTTTGGAGTAGCAATGCTGTGCTCCTGACCATTCTGGAAGGTTACTCATAAAATGATGCCTTTCTGCGATTGCTTTCTTATTCGGTTATCAAACAACTATTTAGCCTCATCAGTGACTGCATTACAGTCAGAACGTGGTATAATCACCACGTTTTCGGCTTAGACTAGATTGTGAATATGCGGCAAACGACGCGTAAAGTTCTTAGGATCACTCGAATCTCCACCGAGCCATTCTTGTTGCGGATGAGACATATAAGCCAATGATCCAAGCGACTGTTGAATGTCTACAATATCGCGGCCTAAGCGAAATGCTTCGTTATCCCAAGCGAGCGTGAACATCGCATCCAGTCGCGTTTTCATCTCGCGCAATTCGCTCTCAATTGCGTCATATTGTTCAATGGTTAGTGTGTTGGTCATTGGTTATCTAACTCCTTTGTTGTTTCAATTCTCGAACTGGTTTAGCTCAGTGAAGTTGCTACATGACGCGAGATGTAAGCCATTGCCTCATCCAGCGTAACGCCGAAAGAAAGGCTATTTGCATAAGTGATGCGGATTAAATTGCCGCTAAGTGGCGTAACAGTAAAAGACTTCGCCCAATCCGGTCTCTGTGAAAGCGCGACATCAAAACGATGTGCTAGATTAGGAACGGGGCAAGACGTGGTAATAGTTGAACGAGTATCCATGAAATCTCCTTTATCAAGTAAGCATCGAACAAGTACGCTTATACTCTCATCGGTATTGATACGTCAATACAATTCTTCTCTCAAGAGCATTATTAAAGCGCGATACTGTTCGCCCTTTGTACGCCAATAAAAGAACTTGCTAAAACATTGAGTAAATTGCTAAGGTTTAGCGCATGAGTGCAGTACTTGAGCAAGAACGGCCAACAAACGCGCTACAACGCCGACCTCACGAGTACTACTCACCCGAACGCAAAGCTGAAGTCCTAAGCCTCCTAGACGCAAACCAGGGCAACCTCAGACTCACAGCAAAAGATACTGGCGTTGACAAGGAAACTATCCGCTATTGGATTCAAAACCGCCACAAATACGCCGAACTTCAACCTAAAAAGCTAATTGATCTTGCTCAAATTGCTGAAGATAACGCCCGTAAACTCGGAATTAACATCTCCACAATGGACTTGTCAGAAGTACCATTGAACCATCAGGCAACAGCATTCGGGATAATGATCGACAAAATGCAGCTTTTACGGGGTTTACCGACCAATATCACCGAATCGGTAGAACGCCAAGATGTAACCGTGATCCTTCAGACAGCTCTCAGCGATGCAATCGACATAACACCTGAACGTGAGTAGATACTAGATGTTGTGGTTTCAACACATCTGCCTTGATTCGTAAGTTATGTTGCCTCATGTAATACCGCTAACACCTACGCTTACACACACTTAGCACGTTTAACACAGTTAACATAATGACAATTATCAGACGCGTTCTTGGTTGAACGGGGTGGGTGGGAGATCGATCTTTCCGGCTGGATTGCCAGGACGACCCGCCTCCTTTCGCGACCCACGCGTCGATCTAACGGTCGCCTTTAGCGTATTGCGAGAGGTTCGTTTGGGGAAGCCTTTCAAAGAAACATGTTGACGGTGGGCGGTGGACGGAGTACGATACACGGCATATGGAATACCAAAGTAAGAGTTACCGATTGGATGAAGAAGTGGTGAATTGGCTGGAGAGCTTAAAACTGCTTCATGGGAGCGTGAACAAGGCGTTGCGGGATGTAATGGAGCGGGTTGGGGCGCGGGGGGCAGTTGGAACGATAACGGTTAATTCTGAGAAGAAGACCGCGACTGTTAATTTGCTGACTGAGGACTTTGATCCGCGCTCGATTGAGGGAGTTTCCACTGGCTTCCCGCCGAAAAAGGTATCTGCGGGCTATTCCTGCGAGTGTAAGCACAATGCGGTGCATCACACGGGGCGGAGGTTCCTGTCGGAGCGGCGGGGAGATACGCTTTGTCCCGATTGCATTGAGAGTGGACACGATGGGGAGCCGCGAGATTGTCGAGAATGTCCAAATGGAGAAGGAACAGGAGCGTTATGATGTCAAATAGCGAGTTAACCACCGCAATTTTAGCAAAAATCGAAGAAACAAGCACGTTTATTCACGATTCTGACCAAAGATCAGCGTTGGGGATGGCGCGGTCGTGGATTAATCACGGGAAGTTGGATACGTGGAATCCAGAGCGGCACAAGGACATGATTGAGTACCCAAAGCGCGACCAGTTGGCGAAGGATTTAGTGGCGATTCTGGAGGAGAGCGGAGCCGAGGAAGAAGAAATGGTGGCCGCGCTAAAAGAGACCCGTGACAAGATCAATGCGCCGTATTTTGACCCGAACTCAAATGGGGCGCAGGGCAAAAACCCGAATTTCAAGAAGAAGAAGGGTGAAAATGGATAGTGACGACGTTGACGCCTTGAGCAGTTTATTTGGCTGCATATTTCAGTTAGTTTTGGCGATTGTGATTTTGGTAGTGGCGATCCATTTTGCGGCGAAGTATTGGTAGGGAAGGACGTAAACAAGAAAGGATAAAATCATGGGCTGGTGTAGTGGTACAGAAGTGTTTGACCAGATTGCGGCCATCGTGTTGAGCGATAAACCGCTTGATAAAAAGGCCACGCTCAAGGCGGTGATTGAGTCACTTGAAAACAGTGATTGGGACTGTCAATCGGATAGCTGGTATTGGGATAATCCCGTTGTGCAGGAAATTATGCGCGAGCTGCATCCCGCTTGGTTTGAAGATGAGGTAGACAGCAATTAAGTGTTAGGGGGAGCGTAAAATGCTGAAGAATGCAGGACTTTATCGAATCCATTGGGAAGAATCTGCGGGAGGCGGCACATCTTTGGCCGCTGTGGGGGTTCAATCCTGATGGTTCACAGTGGATTGCGCCGACGAATTGGGTGAACGGGCCGTTGCCGCTCGATAAAATCGTGGATATTCGGTACATGGAGAAGATTGTTACCGAAGTGGACGAAGCTGAATTTCCGGTGGCAGTGCTTGGAGAGCGTCCGGTGGTGGAAATCGACTTGTGTTTCTCCGTTATTGATCAAGGAGTGATTGACTTGGCCTATCGAGAGGTCTTGCAGCAGTTCAAGCAGAACCGCATGGGCGTAGACATCTTGATTAAGCGGGTGCCAACCACGATTGGGCCACCACGTCTAATTTGCGACTACGGGCAAATTTATGAAGCGTTGGTCGATGTTTTGCAGATGTCAAAGAACGCTGAAATTACTGAGCATATTAGCATAAAAGAGGGATAAATGCCGTTAATATCGGATGGTAGAAGCCGTGGAGATTTGGCAACGGGGGAGTGGAATAAGCACAGCCCGCTTCCCGTTTGTAAAGGTTGCGGCCAAGTCATTGAAACGATGTGGGCGATCCCTGCTCATATAGATCATCGTCCGTTTGAGGTAATTTACCCTGAGCGCGATGGCCGAATGAATTTCAAGATTTACGGTAATGACACGTCAGGAGAGTGAGGGCAAGTGAAAATTATTATCCGACAAGGTAAAACGAGTCGCTGGCTAGAGTGGCCCTTTAATCTGGTGGGGAGTCGTGCTGATTTACGCCAACTTGCGGAGATGATTTTAGAGCAAACCCGCGATGAGAACTTTAGCTACGGAACGCTCTACATTCAGCCACGCTACATCTTTGGCGAACCCAATACCGCGCCTTCGCCGTGGGAGCCTGAATTGTCAAACAACTAGTGAGCATTTTACCACGTAACAGAGATGTAAGTGGGTATTAATAAGGAGAGCGGATGAGCGAAGAATTACCCTTAGTTCCACCCAAAAGAACCATTGAATGCCCGCACTTGATTTCGGCCACCTTGGGCAACGTAGCCTTCTGTACGATGTGCGGAGTGAAATGGCGAGCGCGAGACACCTGCGACCACGGAGTCTCGTTGCGTGACCGTTGTTATGAATGCGCACCGCGTCAGATGGCTTGGTGGCAGCGATTTTTGGCGCGACTGTCAAATAGCAAGTAGGAGAGTAATTTGTGACCAAGAAACCCAAGCGAAGCCGAACGTCACGGCGCAACCTGAAGCGGTTGAGTCAGCCACAGTTGGTCGAACGTCGCCTACGTCGCAGGTGGAGACAGCGGAAGTGTCTCGGCCACTTGATAGACCAATTCTGGAATCAACCGAGTGGATGGGAGTGGTTGACTCGTTCTTTTCCTAATCCATAATGGCTTTATCATCCTAAAATCAGAAAGGACTGCTGCTTAGAGTAAAATTGTACGGAAAAGTTGGAGATGAGGGCCGCTTTCGGGTGGCTCTCGTCGTCTATGGAGAGCACTAAAGCAAAACTTGTTGATTTAATCTGGCACACGCATTA
>Ga0209593_10000034_pt1 | contig 72792 bp, 54 predicted proteins | sample PPLLaktember2015_3_FD_187260 | JGI IMG/M metagenome (GOLD analysis project Ga0209593, IMG submission 187260) | Freshwater sediment microbial communities from Prairie Pothole Lake near Jamestown, North Dakota, USA - PPLs Lake P7 Core (6) Depth... | ecosystem: Environmental > Aquatic > Freshwater...
CCTTTTCAGGAAACCATATATAGAATTACCAAATGAGAAAAGGAAAGTTTGTATTTCTGGGTGCAGCTCTTCTTACAATAGTAATGAGCATAACCTACGCGTATCGTAGCCAACAATTAATGGATCAGTCTTCTGAAGCCGCAGGAAATGAATGGAAAATCATCGGCCCCGGTGCAGGCGGAGGTGTTTTCATACCCACGATCAGCCCGTTTGATACGAACCTGGTTTTTTCAAAAGGTGATATGACAGGTGCCTTTGTCAGCTATGACGGCGCCAAAAACTGGAAGCTGTTCAATCTGATGTCAGTTGTGCAGGACTTTGAATTTGATCCTTCCGATTCAGGAATGATTTATGCCGCAAGCAGGGGATATTTGTATGATGAGGATCGCGGATCTGGCCTCTCCATGCTGTACAGATCGGTAAACCGGGGAAGAACCTGGAAGGTTATTTATCCGGAAATTGAAAAAATGAAACCCCTGGAAAAACTTCAGTCCAATTCCTTTCTGCCCTCCGGGCTTCTTAAGGATATCCCGGATGGCTCAATTGATATAATAAGAGTGGACCCGTCGGAAAATAACAACCTGTACCTGGGTCTCTCGCCGTTACGGCCCTATATCGGAACAATTCCCGAAAACATACCCGCCATGACCTTTCTGATGGAAAGTAAGAACAAAGGCGGGGATTGGAAGCTTCTGGCAAAAATCCCCGGGACTTCGATGCTCGGTATATTTCCACATTGCGTTGAAAATGAAAAAGATGAGATAACTGTTGTAACTGATGAAATGTGTGTGAAGGTTAACCGGCTTACCGGTAAAATCAGTAATCTTAAACCCCCGTATGGAAAGTTTATAAAGGCAGAAGGTGGACGCCTTTCCGGGAAATCAATCCTCTATGTCATATCTGACCTGGACAGGGATCCTGAAGGAAAATTTGCAGGGGGAGTCTACCGGAGTGATGACGGAGGCGTGAACTGGATTGAGGCGAACGGGGATCTGATCAGGAATATTCCTGCAGGAAACACCCCGATTATAAGGGCAATAGCTGTATGCGAAACTCGTCCTGAAATAGCTTATTTGTCAATAACCACTCATCCAAAAAATAAAATTGATGCAAAAGTGAAAGTAAGGTATGAAATATTCAGGACTGAAAATTCGGGCAAAAGCTGGAAGACGGTATATTCGGCAAATTCAGTGGAGGTTCTTACCCGTAATTTCAACGATTCCTGGCTGAACCGGAATTATGGACCGGGTTGGGGTGGCGATATTCTGACCCTGGGGGTTGCTCCCTCCAATCCCGATATTTGTTATGCCACCGACTTTGGACAGGCTTATAAGACATCAAACGGAGGTAAAACGTGGAACCAGGTCTGCAGCAAAAATAATACAGACAGTTCCGTAACATCTTCCGGCCTTGATCTAACCTGTTGTTATGGGGTTATTTTTGATCCTTTCGATAAGAATCACATGATCATATCCTATATCGATATTGGCCTGTTTCATTCCTTTGACGGGGGAAAATCATGGAAGCAATTGGTAACCGGAATACCTGAGGACTGGGTGAATACATGCTATCATATCACTTTCGATCCTGCCGTCAGGGGAAAAGTTTGGTCCACCTGGGCCAACAAGCATTCTCTTCCGCGAAAGTCCCAGTTTGGGGATGGATTGTTTTACGGGTACAATGGAGGTGTTGCATTTTCAGAAGATGGCGGAAGAACATGGCAGAAATATAACCGTGGATTGCCTGATAATTCAATTTCAACGGATCTGCTCCTGGACCCGTCTAGTCCGGAAAATGCACGTATACTATATGTCAGCACTTTTAATCAGGGTATATTCAAATCAAAGGATGGTGGCAAATCATGGACAAGTTCGGGCAAGGGATTGAAAGATAATTGCTATGCATGGGAACTGCGCATGGCCGGCAAAAGAATTTACCTGCTTTGTGTGAGGGGCTGGAAAGGAGAAACAAGCCTGGATGGCAGTTTGTTTTATTCCGATGATGGCGCTGAAAACTGGATTGAAGCGAAACTGCCGGATGGTGTGACGGCTCCGAGCGACCTGCTGATAGATCCGGATGATCCCCGGCATATGTTTTTAAGTTGCTGGCCCAAACACAATGATAATGCAGACATTTGCGGCGGAGTCTATGTGACAAATGATGGCGGCACTAGTTGGAAGCAATGCTTTGATGAGAGAATCCGTGTTTTTGCCGCAGCTTTTGATCCCGGGAACACACACCGGGTATTCATCAATACTTTTCAAAACGGAGCTTACTTCAGTAACGATCGCGGACAATCATGGAACAGGATCATGGGGTACCGTTTTAAATGGGGCCACTGTCCTGTTCCCGACCCCAATACTCCCGGTATGCTCTATCTTACCACCTATGGTGTAAGCGTTTATTATGGGCCTGCAACAGGTGTATCCGAAGAATTTGGAAGAATTGAAAATATTCCTGAATCCTGGTGGTAGCCCTTTACGGCCGGATAATATTAATAATGACCGGCAGCAATATTTTTATTTAGTTGGTAATTTAATTGACAAAGAGTAAGATGAAAAGTTGGCCCATTTACATTACATGCATTGCGGCATACATTAACATAAATACCGGTTTTGCTGACACCCTGGAGGAAATAACTGCCCTGCACAAGATCGGGATATCAATCATACCCTATCCGCAATCCGTGAAGCTGCAGGGTGGGGACTTTACATTTGGAGGAGAGAGCGTCATAAGCCTTGATAAAGGCGCATCTCCTGAAGACAGATTTGCAGCCGATGAATTGACACGGCGAATGAAGGAAGAGTGGGGATTGAATTGTCGTATTGCACAGGGCAATGAGAAAGGAGGAATCCTGCTAACCCATGCGAAAGCGAAATCTTCAAACGGCGAACAAGGGTACCAAATTGAATCATCACCGGAAAATGTGATTATCAGGGCCCGGAGTTCCACAGGACTGTTTTATGGCGTTCAAACCCTGGTTCAAATCATTCAAAAGGATGACAATAAGCTATTTATAAGGGGAATGATAATAAATGACTGGCCTGATATACCAATCCGTGCGGTTCATTATGACACCAAGCATTTCCAGGAGAAAAAAGAATATGTTTTCAATTTCATCCGGACGCTTGCGGGGTATAAAATAAATATGCTGATCTGGGAATGGGAGGATAAATTTGCCTACAAAAGCCATCCTGAAATCGGGGCCCCCGGAGCATTTACCATGTCGGAGATGCAGGAATTCACCCGTTATGCCCGGGATTATCATATACAGATTGTCCCGCTGATCCAGGGACTGGGTCATGTGAGTTTCATTTTGAAACATCCGGAAAATTACCATCTCCGGGAAATCCAATCCAACAACTGGGGATTTTGTCCCTTCAGGGAAGGTACATATGGGCTGATGTCGGACCTTATCACTGAAGCCATTGAAGCCACGCCGGGTTCAGAATATGTTCATATAGGCTGTGACGAAACGTACGTATTGGGCGAAGGTATTGCCTGTGGCTGTAAAGAAAAAGCTGAAAAAGAGGGGAAGTTCTTCCTGATGGAAACATACATAAACAGGGTGGCCGGAATCGTAAAGGATCACCGGCGGGAACCCATGGCATGGGATGGCGGATATAATCCCGATGAAAAGATCAAACCCGTGAAGGGACTTTTCACCCCGGGTGGATTTGATGCAAAGCTGGATAAGGCATCCCTGGAAAATGGTTACGCGTTATACGCTTATGATCCGAATCCGGGTATAGAACATCTTTTTCTTCCCTATTTTTACAGGGAAGATGAGAAGGGTCCGGTCCAACCCCACCTTGAGAATTCCTATGCTGTCCTGACAGAAGCTTCCAGGTCCGGAAAATACAAAGGCATGATTTCCACCTCATGGAATTGCTCGGGGGTTCATAACCAGATCTGGATGTTGCGGTATATTACGGCTGCAGAATACTCATGGAACGGAAAGGAACCTTCGCTTGATGAATTTGAAAACACCTATTTCATAAACTATTACGGGCCCCGCGGAAGGAATATAAAGGAACTGTTCGAAGCGCTGAACCGGGCAAGCTATTTTTATATGAATACTTTTGAACGGAAAGTCTGGCATTGGGGCGAAGTGGGCAAAACCCACCTGCCGGATCTGCCACGGGATGATATGGAGTTTGATCCATACTGGAATACGGAATATGCCGGCATGATCAGCCGTTCTTCCGAAATCCTGCCACAAATGGAAAGGGTGCTTTCAATCTGTGATGAAAACCTGAAGAGTGGCGTTAAAAATGCCTATGATTTTGAACTCTTCCGGGGAATTGCGAATCTGTTCAGGCATACGGCGAACACCTACCTTGCATTTTCAGCCCTTGAGAATTCAATTCAAAAGGCAGCTGCCAGTCACTTCGATGACAGCCAGGCCACTTACTTTGAACTGGAACATGCAGTTGAGATCATCGAAAAAAATCTCGCGGAACGAAATCAGGTATTTTCCGAAATCAAAACTACCTGGGAAAAAAGCCAGCTTCCCAAGGGAATGTCAACGCCGGAAAAAAAATACGTACATGGCAGGGATGAACAACATAATTTTGCAAACCGGCGCCCTGATATGAGCTTTATGATCTGTGACGAGGAAGCCCTGGGCCTGGAACAATATCTGCGTGATTTAAAACAATATATGCAGGTCTATAAAACCAGGTATCTTGTAACCAATCCCTGATAAAAATGAAACAGATAAATCATTCTCAGCTTTTAGCCGGATATTGTAAGATCTATGATGAAAATCTAGCGGGTTCGGTAATACCTTTTTGGTTGAATAACTCCCCCGACCGGGTTAACGGTGGAACGTTCTCATGCCTCGACCGGTATGGACATGTTTATGACACCAAAAAATACGTGTGGCTGGTAGGAAGATCGGCCTGGATGTTTTCAAGGCTATTTAATGAATACGAAAAAAATACCGCCTATCCTGAGATGGCTAGGCTGGGCATAGAATTCCTGCAGCAGCATGCAAGGGACCCGCAGGGACGTTATTATTTTTCCCTGACGTCGGAAGGTGAACCATGGTTTTATCAGAGGAAGCCCTATGGCGCAGTCTTTGCAATGCTGGCATACCTTGAGTATTTTAAGCTCACGGGCAATATAACCTTCAGGAGCGATGCCATTGATCTTTTCTGGAAGATCAATGATTGGATTGAAGATCCCGTTCTCCTGGGAAGACCTTCCATGGCTGGAATGCCGCCCATGAGCAATCTGGCCAACGTTATGGTTCTGGCAAGCATGGCCGTGGAACTGGCGCGTATTGATGATGATCCGCGATACAGGGATATCATCCGGAAAGCAATGGCCGGTTGTCGTATGCATTACGATTCCGGACTGAATATCCTGCTTGAAAATGTTTCCGTTGTTCCGGGTATTAATTTAAGGCATTGGCCCGAAGGACGTATTTTCAATCCGGGACATTCCATTGAGGTTGCCTGGTTTATCCTTCATATGATCAGGCTGGTCCCGGATAACGCAATGATGAACCTTGCCCTTGACATATTGGAAGGCAGTCTTAATTATGGCTGGGATACCGATTTCGATGGCCTTTATTATTTCATGGATATTGAGGGAAAACCAACGCTTCAGCTGGAATCAGGCATGAAACTGTGGTGGCCGCATACCGAGGCCTTATATGCGGTTATCCTGGCCTATGGCATTACCAGGGATCCAAAATGGATCGATTGGCTGGAACGGATTCATCAATACTGTTTTACTCACTTTGTCGACCGGGAACATGGCGAATGGTTCGGATACTGTGACCGCGCCGGTCATTTAACGAGTACCTGCAAAGGAGGCAATTATAAAGGCTTTTTTCACGTACCCCGGGCCCTGCTGTTTTGCATTCAGGAAATAAATAAAATCGTTGAACAGGATATTACAAATTCATAGATGGCTATACAATTAAACATTTCCGGCGTAAAAGATAAGGGCAGCATCCTGTACCTGTCCCTCGTATGCCTTGTTGCCTCCCTGGGCGGATTGCTTTTCGGGTTTGACACAGCAGTTATTTCAGGAACCGTGAGCATGGTGGAAACCCAGTTCGGCTTATCAAAACTGGATGTTGGCTGGTTTACCAGTTCAGCCCTGGTAGGCTGTATAGCCGGTGCAGTCTTTTCAGGTGGATTGGGTGACAGGTATGGAAGAAAACCGGTGTTGATCTTTGCCGGAATACTCTTTCTTATTTCCGGTGTGGGATCCGCTATTCCGCCCAATTTCGGCTCGCTCATTGCCGCCCGGCTGGTTTGCGGGATCGGGGTCGGAATTGCATCCGTTTTATCGCCTTTGTATATCACCGAATTCGCGCCCCCTCATATCAGGGGACGGCTTGTTGCCTTTTATCAATTTTCCATTGTAACCGGGATCCTCCTGGCCTATTTTTCAAACTGGCTTCTGCAGATATGGTCGGTGAATCATGCAGGTTCCTATGATCCTTCGGGAATCCTGCATAAGATCCTGATCACCGAGGTTTGGAGGTCCATGTTCGGCATGGAAATCATACCTGCTTTCCTGTTCCTTATGTTGCTTACTGTAGTTCCTGAAAGCCCCAGGTGGCTGATCCGGAAAAAGAGGGATGATGAAGGTTTTAAAATCCTGGAAAGAATAAGCGGAATTGAAATTGCCAGGCAGGAATTTAGTGAGATCAGCGCATCCCTGAAGGAGAAAATGGGAAGCATCAGGGAATTATTTAAACCGGGACTAAGAACAGCTTTGATAATAGGCATCGGATTATCCGTATTTGGCCAGTTAACCGGAGTGAATGCCGTTATTTACTACGGACCCTCAATCCTGGAACAAGCTGGCATTCAATTCAGCAATGCCCTCCAATTTCAGATCTTTCTCGGATTTATTAACCTTGTATTCACCATACTGGCCATGCTTGTCATTGACAGGTTGGGAAGAAGGCCTCTGCTGATCGGCGGAATGGCACTGGTAGTGATCACCCTTTTTATGGCTGGAATATTGTTTTCGTCGGGCAACCCGGATGGAAAGCTGATCATAATTGTATTAGGAACCTATATTGCCTGTATCGCATTTTCAATTTGCGCGGTGATTTGGGTGTTAACGCCGGAAGTGTTTCCCAACCGGGTGAGGGGCCGCGCAATGTCCATCGCCACCTTCAGCAACTGGCTGACAAATACCCTGGCCGCCTGGCTTTTCCCCTGGTATGTGGCGACTTTCGGTATGCATGTTGGCTTCTTCACATTTGCCGGCATATGCATCATCGCCACGATTTTTTTCTGGAAATATGTACCTGAAACCAAAGGCAAGACCCTTGAGCAGATAGAAAGGATCTTTGAGATCACAGCAGACAGGTCACCACTACGTGGTTCCGGAAACATTTCATGACATGGCGGCGGTCCGTTTTCTACTTCCTGTTCACCCCGATTCCTGGCAATTCATCTGAAATGGTATAGTACGGATCCCTGAATTCGGGCCCCCCTCCAAAGGGTTCCCGTGCCGGATTCAGGTGGGGATCGAGGTCAATATAGTCAAAACCTCCCAATCCTGCTGCAAAATGTACTGAACACCCCAGGCCCAGGCTGGTTTCGAGCATGCATCCGATCATCAGCTTAATATTGGCACTGCGGGCAATGGCTGCAATATCCAGCGCTTCAACAAGACCCGATTTCATCAGCTTAATATTTATAACATCCGCACAGCCTGTTCTCACAATCTGAATGGCATCAGCCGGGGTGAATACGGATTCGTCAGCTGCAATGGGTATTGAGGTGTGATCCTTTACAAATTTCATTCCGGACAGATCGTATTTTGTTACGGGCTGTTCAAACAGGATAGGCCGGATATTGTTTTTTGCCAGCTCTTCAAGAAAATACACGGCATCAGCAGGAGAATAACCCTGATTTGCATCAAGAGTAATTTCACAACCCGGGGCGCCTTCCTTTATGGCCAGAATCCGTTCAATATCGGTTTTAAGGTTTTTACCTACCTTGGTTTTCAATATCCTGTATCCTTTCCCCGACAGAGAAGCCGCATTTGCCTTCGCTGTGTCGCGGGGTACGATGTCCACCGTATAATCCGTTTCAATTTTGTTTAAAGCACCGCCAAAGAATTTATACAGGGGAATATTCAGCGTTTTGGCAAAGCCATCCAACATCGCCATTTCAACTGCGCAACGTGCTGTTACCTGTGCCCAAAATACGCTTTTCAGATGCCTCGAAATGCTTTTATATTGGGAGACATCCTTGCCTGTAAGATATTCCGTGCAGCCTGCAAGTGCAGCCATCACCGTAGCCTGGTTCTCACCATTTATCGGTTCCAGGGGAGCCGCTTCACCATATCCCACAATCCCGTTTTCCAATTCCACGATGACCAGAACATTTTCAATATTTGTTTGGTACCGGTGGCGATTGTAAAAGGTTCATCCAATGGGATATTTACAGGTTCCAGAAATACTTTTTTAATCCTGATCGGTTCCATTTTTTTCCCTCCATTTTTTTAGCATTTCAAGCAAAGCACCGGTCTGCTCCGCTGTGTGTTTTGCACATGCGGTGATCCTGACCATGAACATATCCGATTTAACCGGATACTTTATGAACGGAGCCACAATATTGTTTTTCTCCAGAAAGGCAGATAATTTCCCCGCTTGCTCGGGGGTCCGGAATAATACCGGAATAATTGGGGTGTTATCCGGAGTGGTATTAAATCCAAGACCAAGAATGCCCTGCCTTAGGCCGTTGGCTATTTCAAGCAATCTGATCCTCAATCCCGGCTGCTCACGCATTATTTTCAAAGCCGCAGATCCAGCAGATACAAGTGGCGGGGGCAAGGCAGTGGAAGCCTGATAAATTGCCGACCGCTCACGTACCGAAGCCACCAGTTCCGCACTTCCTGAAATAAAACCACCATAGGCTCCGATCGCTTTGCTCATGGTCTCATTACAGTAAAGATTTTCGACTGAATCGATATGAAAATGTTCCGGGGTACCCCGGCCGTCAACCCCCAGAATTCCTGTTGAATGGGCATCGTCCACAATCAGTATTGCATTGTATTGCCGGGCAACGGCAAAGATCTCACCCAGGGGAGCGATTTCACCGGTGAGGGCAAATATTCCATCGGTGATGATCAGGGGTTTCTGCTTTCTGTTTTTCCTGAGCAATGATTCCAGATGCAGGGTGGAAAGATGATTGTATTTTAATACCTGCTTAATTTCACGGGGAATCGCATCGAATATGCTCGGATGCGAAGATTCATCCGCAAAAACCGCGGTATACCTGTTTTTAAGGATCTGAAGCAATATGGAATTGCCGAGATATCCCGAGGCGAATACCACCGAGGCGGGTTTGTTTTTAAAGGAGGAGAGCTGTTCTTCCAGCTCGAGGTGTATCCCGCAGGTGCCGGTGGTTTGCCGGGATGCAGAAAAATTGATCCCGAATTTTTCAATTGACTCCGAGGCAGCTTTCTTTACAAGGGGATGATCAGCCAGGCCCAGGTAATTGTTGCCGGCAAAATAACTGTATTTCTTCTTGTTTAAAATAATATAATTGCCAACGCTGCTGTCTAAAATTATCATATCCGGGAAGATAATATTACCGTAACCAGTTGTTTATACAACGGAAGGCACTTCTTCCCAGTTATCAGTGGCGGCAGATTTCTCCAGCGCTTCCAAAACGGCAATGGGGCCCAGAATACTTCGATGACTGTAAGGCTCCTTCCTGGTGCGGAACATATTGACCATCTCAATATAATTCCGTCCCGGATTTTCTTCCTGCACCCTGGACTTTAGTTCAACCATACCGTTTTTAGTCTCAACAAAGGTTTGCCAGCCATAGGAAAGATTCCTGAAAATAACCGTTGCAAGCCGGCCGTTTCCGAATACCAGACTCGCAGAGGATGACTTTCCGGCTCGCGTGATTCGAACTTTTTGAATATCCTCACCGAAAATCAACATCAGCGGCTGCACGATATGAATACCATAAAAGAAAATTCCGCCATATTCCGAATCCAGGTCAGCCGGCCCATTGCATACGATATGTGTAAATTCCCCCAGGGAAGGTATCTGATCCCGGATATCAAATGTTGTATTGTTGATGGCATTGGAGCTGTAGGATGAAACAGGTGTTCCGACCTTTCGGGCCATTTCCAGGAATTCCTTCCCTTCGGCCACCCTGTAGCAAAACGGCTTATCAATAAAGGTAGGGATCCCTTTTCTGACAAATGGTTCTGCGGCCTTCAGATGATATTTACCATGGCGGTGGTCAACGATAAGGGCGTCGATTTTGCCCATCATATCAAGCGGATCCGTTACCATCTCAGGAATATTCCCATCCTTCATGGCCTTCCTCGCAAATTCCTCCGTTTCGCCCCAAACATATCGCACTTCCAATCCGGGGAATTTTTTTTCCGTGTTGAACAATTGGCCATATCCGATGGTATGCGAATTTTCTGCACCGATGATCCCGATACGGATCAGTGACGGAACCTGGTTTTGCCTGCCTGTCCCGGCCTGCGTCCAATCATTTGCGAGGGAAGTCAGGGCAAGAGATGAAAAGGCGGCACCCTTTGTGATTTTTCCAATAAAAGTTCTTCTGGAATCCATGGCTGGTTTTTTTGGGTTTAAACTTACGTTATAGGACAGATAAACAGAAATAAAACATTAGACTTTCGAAAGGATAAAATTAAAAAATTTCACGGAAGATAGGATTACTATATTATTTTTTTAAGTAAATTTCAATTTGATACCCTGATTTTTCTTAATTTTAATAAGGTTACGTAAGCGAACAATTACCTTATGGATACCTCTTAAGAATAAATATTTACTTATTTTTTCATCACGGAATATTATTTTTTCTTACCTTGACGGCGAAAAGTATAAGTTAATTAACCAGTTACAATAAAAATTATCAATACGAATGGATCGGTCTTCCAATAAATCAACAGTTTCGAGAAGAGCCAGGATACTGGAAGAACTTGAGACAAAAGGACAGGTCACTGTTAGCGAATTAAGCAAAATGTTTAAAATCAGTGAAGTTACAATCAGGAACGATCTTTCGCATCTTGAAAAGCAAAACATGTTGATCCGGGCCAGGGGCGGAGCTATCAAGATGAAGTATTACAGGATGGGCATCGATCCGTCAATTTCGGATAAACAGAAAGAGTTCCTGAAAGAAAAGCAAAAAATTGCGAAAGCCGCGGTTAAGTTAATTGAAGAAGGTGATACCATTGTATTGGATTCCGGGACCACCACAACGGAAATAGCCAAGAACCTGGAGCAATTCAAGAATCTTACCATTATCACCAATGCCCTGAACATTGCCATTATTCTTTCTGAGTATGAAGGTTTCAGTATTTTCATGCCCGGAGGAATACTGCGAAAGAAGGCCTTATCCCTGGTCGGTGTGCTGGCAGATGAAAATTTCGGGAAGTTTTACTGTGACAAATTATTTTTAGGGGTGGATGGTTTTGACACCTTGCACGGTTTGTCTACGCCCAATTCGGAAGAGGCCCATTTGAACCAGATTATGATTGGCATGGCCAAAAAAGTGATTGTGGTGACCGACTCCAGAAAATTTTTGAGAAGACGTTTCGCCTTTATCAAACCCATATCCAGTGTGCACGTCGTTATTACCGATTCGGGTATCCGGGAGGAAGATATTAACCGGTTGGAAAAAAGCGGTGTTGAAGTGGTAATTGTATAGCCATAACCTGTAACTGTCAGTCATAGTTTTTACTTTCTTAAATTGATTCCATGATTAAGCGACCGTGGTTATTATATACCCTTATCACAACCGTATTCTGGGGTATTTGGGGAGCCTTGATTGAACTACCGGGCAGAGCCGGTTTTCCGCCTACCCTGGTTTATATAGTATGGTCCCTTACCATGATACCCTGTGCGCTCGCTGGACTTGCTATTATCCGATGGAAGTTGGATTACGATCTGAAATCCGTACTTTTCGGCATGACCATCGGCCTTACAGGCGCGGGAGGACAGATCGCGCTTTTCAAGGCTTTGCTGGTCGGTCCGGCTTACCTGGTTTTTCCCATTGTTTCCCTGTCTCCTGCCATTACCGTCCTGTTGTCGGTAATATTCCTGAAGGAAAGCACTACCCGGAAACACTGGGTGGGCATTTCCATTGCACTGATCGCCATTGTTCTGATGTCTTTTCAGAAGCCTGACAGCAATGCCATCAAAGGATACCTGTGGTTTGTATTGTCCCTTCTTGTATTTCTTGCCTGGGGAATCCAGGCATTTTATATGAAGAAAGCCAATAATCATATGAAGGCCGAGAGTATTTTCTTCTATATGATGGTCACAGGATTAATGGTTGCTCCCATTGCCTGGCTGATGACAGACATGAGCCAGCCGATCAACTGGGGATTCAGGGGGCCGTATCTGGCCGCTCTTGTTTCGATCCTGAATTCGATCGGTGCGCTGACCCTGGTTTATGCAATCCGATTTGGAAAAGTGATCATCGTTGCACCCCTTACCAATGCCGTTGCACCCATTATTACCGTGATGCTGTCCCTAATCATGTATGCTGTTTGGCCCAATCCAGTGATCATTACCGGAATTGTCATAGCCCTGATCGCAGTTTATCTGATGGCCGAATAACCTCATTCGACCCTGAACGGCTGATGCCACCTGCTCCATTCTGACCAGCTGCCGTTGGTACTTTTCTGTCGTATTCGGCAGTAGTAGATTTCTCCGGTCATCAGACCAATTCTGTCACCAAGGGATCCGGTGAATTTACCGTTGCCGGTGCTAATAACTACCTGGGCCGCTGAACTCAACCTGCCGGACTTGAACACTATATCATTTCCTGAGTAATCCTTTGCCAGTTCAACCTCCCATGTATCAAGGCTTCCCGGACCATGATAATGCGTCCTGTACAGAACAGGATTTTGCGGACAGGACACAGGACCGATCCTGTTTGTGGAAACTACAAAATTATCATACCACCGGCTTTCGGTTTTTGGCGCTCCTTCGTTCCAGTACGATTCAAGAAATACGGCATTTATGCCATGCCGGGTATAACTTCCCCTGAAATTCAGATTTGTCCGCTCAGCTTCCAGACGCCCGTCAATCCAAAGCCTGTTGACACCGTCACTTTTGCCCGGAGTATTTAATTTTGCATAAGCCTCAACGGAAACCCAATAACCTGATTCCTCCGTGGCAGAGATCTGGAAATCGGAACATGGCTTATTGCCCAACCATGTAAGATTCCCGAAATCATTGTATCCTTTTGTTTTAATGCTGTCAGTCTGTCCCTTCACCCCGCTGGCCGGATCAAGTGTCAGGGAATTTCCATCCCCGCTCCAGACATGGGCAATCATGGCCTGCTTCCATTCCGGGGAAACGATGCTTGTGGCACGTGACATTTTTGCCGGTGCACCTTTCCAGCCATACTCATGCTTGACATATATACGCCAGAATATTTCATCAAACTGTTTTCCGGGGGATACAACATTCTGACCACCGGGAAAATCTCCGAATGCGAGTTTCCGGTTACCCTCACCGCTGATATCTCCCTTTGTAAATCCGGCCCTCATGGAACCGCCCTGCGTGCCGTAGGACTCATTGTAATCAATGGTTCCCCCGGATTCAAGATAGGATTTCACCTCATCAAAATCATCATACCAAATGCAGGCTTTATCCTTTTCCTGGGGTTGTTCCTCGTTCATACCGACAAAACCGATATGCGGAATTTCCGGCTTTTCACCGTTATTGTCTGTACTTTCGTTATGACACGCTTCACTTAAAACCAAAGTCACAACCAGGGATATAACCTGGTAACCCGAATTCACCATCATGATAGCTATTAAATACGCATTGAATATTATATGTCATGTCTAATTCCTTGCTATTCTTTTCTCTTTTCGTTATATTTGCGAAATTATATGACTAAAATAATAAATTACAACAATTATTCATAGTTAATCTTTCGTAAGATTATTTTCCTAACGTTTAAATAGTTTAAAACTATTGTAGAAATGAAAGGCATTCTTAAAGTTACCATTGTTATCCTTTCTCTAACCCAGGCTGTCCAGGATATACAGTGCCAGCAAAACAAAAGGGCAAGGATAGCTGTAATTCAGGCATCGGGCTTACCAAACCAGGATCCGTTTATGGGAGATTATGACCCTTCAAAAGTCCGGCCCCAGATGATGGCGCATCTGGATAACCTCCTGGGGCTGATGGATAAAGCCGGTCAGGCCGGGGCAGACCTGGTCTGCGGTCCGGAAGACATGCAGCATATCGGTTCCTATGGCCTTTACCTGAACAGCAAGGATCCGGAAACAGGGAAGATCCTTTTCAATTCACTTGCGGTTTCCGTGCCGGGCGAATTGACAGACCGTCTTGCAGCCATTGCAAGGAAATACAAAATGTACATTGTCGCTCCGATTTACGAATCGTCAGGGGATAAAGTATTTAATACAGCTGTCATCTTTGATCGTGAAGGAAAGATCATGGGAAAGCACCGAAAAACCATTTTGCCTATCCTGGAAACATGGCTGGTATCAACAGGGGATAAATATGATGTTTTCCATACTGATTTTGCAACTATTGCCATTGCCACATGCTGGGAAATATCCTATCCGGAGATATCCACAATCTATGCATTGAATGGTGCTGACATTATTTTCAATCCGACCATGGCAACGGACAATAAGCCCGGCCAGAGCCTGGAAACTGCTCCCATGTTCGTCACCCGGGCAAGGGATAATTCGGTTTATATTGCGCCGGTGGTTTTGGGAAAGGATGGAAATGGTATTATTGATTTTGAGGGAAATGTGGTGGCAGAGGCCATAGGCAAGGAAAATACGGTGATTGTGGCCGACATCGACTTCTCCATGGAAAGAACCAGTGACAGCAAATGGTGGGAGACTATTAACGGGACCAATAATACCAGGGCAATGATGATGAAGTCACGAAGACCGGAAATCTTTAAAATGCTGACTGATCCCAATCCGCCGATCCTCCAGAAATACAGGAATGTTCACCTTACGACAGGAGACCGGGAAAAGCAGCTTGAAGCCGTGAGGGATGTTGATTATGGTCCAAATGCCGGAAAGAAATAACTTTACATGAAAAGAATCCAGGTGCTGTTTGTTTTTTTTTGGTTTGCTCTGAGCCTGGCAAAAGCAGCCGTCGTCCTTCCCCGGTTGTTCAGTGACAATATGGTTCTTCAGCGTAATATGCGTGTTCCGGTATGGGGACGGGCTGATCCCGGAGAAAAAGTTACGGCTGAGCTTGGCTCACATTTATCTGAAACAACAGCCGATACTGAAGGAAAATGGAAATTGTACCTCGGTCCGCTCGATGCCGGGGGTCCATTCGAGATGAAAATATCCGGCGTGAACCACCTGGTTATCAAAAATGTCCTGGTAGGAGAGGTATGGGTCTGTTCCGGGCAATCGAACATGGCCATGGAAGTGGAGAACTGCCTGAATGCCGGAAATGAAATATCGGCGGCTGACCATCCTATGATCAGGCATTTTCAGGTAAAACGTGCCAAATCCTTACAACCGCTTGAAGATGTTTCCCCCGTGGATAATCCGAAAGCAAGCTGGTTGAATTGCTGGGAAGTCTGCAACACAACATCAGTGCGGCATTTTACCGGAGCAGGTTATTTTTTTGCATTAAATCTGTATAAAATGTTGAATGTTCCCGTCGGGCTTATCCATGCATCATGGGGCGGGACCACGGCGGAAGCCTGGACGCCGCAGGATACACTTGAACATGATCCGGAACTTGCAGTGATCCTCAAGAACTGGCCCGATTATAACAACGATGAAGAATGGCTTGCCGAGGAATATAAGGGATTTCTAAAAGAAGTTGAAAACGCCGGTAAGAAAAGCATCACAAGTCCGCTGTATTTCAACCAGCCATCCGTGCTTTATAACGGGATCATCGCCCCCCTGATACCCTTTGGAATCCGGGGTGTAGCCTGGTACCAGGGTGAATCCAATGCCTACAGGGCATATCAATATCGTTCTCTTTTTGCTGCAATGATCACACAGTGGCGAAAAAAATGGCAACAGGGTGATTTCCCTTTCCTTTTTGTTCAACTGGCAAATTATCATTTTGAGCCCCAGGTATTTCCGGAATTACGCGAAGCCCAATCCATGGCCCTCTCAAAGCATAATACGGCAATGGTGACATCAATTGATATTGGAGATTCGGTGGATATTCATCCCGGAAACAAACAGGAAATAGGCAGGCGCCTTTCGCTCGCCGCCGCCACGCTGGTATACAACGAAAATATCACAGGATCGGGTCCGGTGTTCAAATCCATGTACATAAATTCCGGCCAATGCAGGCTTAGTTTTTGTGCTGTGGCAGACGGACTGGTTGCCAGGGGATCAGGAGATCTCCGGGGATTTACCATCGCCGGAACCGACAGGAAATTTGTCAGGGCTCATGCCCGAATTGAAAACGATGAAGTAGTCGTATGGAATGATGATGTTTCCGAACCTGTGGCTGTAAGATATGCCTGGGCCAATAATCCCGGCGGATGCAATCTGTATAATAAGTCCGGCTCAGAGGTCTGTTTGCCTGCATCTCCCTTTCGTACAGACGATTGGCCGGGACTTACGCAAAACAGAAAATAACAATCATGGAGTGCCTTATGAACAATAAATAATTGTCGAAACAACAAATATTAATAACATTCTGAAACTTCTATTTTTTGTTTTGGAAAGCAAATGAAATTAATTATATTTGGTTTGAAATAAAAAGTATTGTAATGGAGTATTTAAATTGTGAAACTGATGACCTCAAAGCCAGGGGGGGGTATTTCACAGCCAGGGAAATTTGCAGTCAACCAGACCTGTGGCTGGATACCTATACCAAACTGGTGAAGGAAAAAAAAGCCATTTCAGCCTTTCTGAGCAAATTCCTGGCGCAGGATTGTCCCTATGTTATTCTTACAGGAGCAGGAACTTCTGCCTTTATAGGGGAGGCATTATTGGGGCCGTTTCAGAAAAAATGGGGGGTATATACCCGTGCCATCGGAACAACAGAAATCATAACCCATCCCGGTGATTACTTCATGTGTTCAAAACCTACCCTGCTCATTTCATTTGCCCGATCGGGTGACAGTCCGGAAAGTCTTGCCACAGTTGAATTGGCTGACAAATATTGCAGTGATCTGTACAAATTAAACATAACCTGTAACAAGGATGGTGAATTGGCCCTGAGATCAACCGGGAAGAATTCCTATGTTTTTCTGCTTCCGGAAGAAACAAACGACAAATCACTCGCCATGACGAGTTCATTCACTTGCATGCTGCTGGCAGGCTTGCTGATACTCAACATCGACCAGACAGAATCGATGCTGCCCATGATACAGCAGGTGCGTGACTGCGGGCAGTTTATCCTCAACAGCTGCGTCCCCGGCCTGAAAAAGCTGGCCGACTCCGATTTCAGGAGAATGGTATTTTTGGGTTCAGGACCTTTGTTCGGTACCGCTCATGAATCGCACCTGAAGGTACAGGAACTGTCGGACGGGAATGTAGTCTGCACATTCGATTCGTTCCTTGGATTCAGGCATGGACCCCGGGCTGTGGTAAAGAGCGATACAGTTATGACCTACCTTATGTCAAACAATCCGCATGTTAATAAATATGAAACCGACCTGATCCGGTCCATCAATGAAACTTCTGCCAGTGTCCGATCCATTGGAATCGGCAACGATTTTGACGCCAGGGAATTGTCAATTGATCTGCCCATAATATTTCCCAGAGGTACTGCTGGAATTCCGGAAGAATTCCTATCCGTCTTTTATGTTCTTCCTGCCCAGATCATTGGATTTTTCAAATCGATGAGCCTCGGCCTTTCGCCTGATTCTCCCTCCAACAGCGGCTCAATAACCCGTGTTGTACAGGGGGTGAAAATATATTCCGGTGCGCCCGGTGAATCAGAAGGTTCTGCCGTAAATATTAATGGAAAAGGAGAAAATAGGTTTTAATTGGATAAGCATCCCTGATAAAGGCATATGATTTCCGCCAGAGACAGATTACTTTCTTGCATCGCTCATAACAGGACGGGCACTGCAAAAGGGATATATTCAATATGCTCTGCCCATCCTGATGTATTGGAGGCATGCTTTGGCCAGGCCCTGAAGGACAATTCCATTCTGCTGATAGAGTCCACATCGAACCAGGTTGACCAGTTCGGAGGATACACGGGTATGAAACCCGCTGATTTTGTTGCTTATGTGAATGCCATTGCAGATAAAAAAGGATTTCCGGGATACCGGTTATTATTGGGCGGCGATCACCTAGGGCCCAATGCATGGCAGGCGTTGCCGGCAGAGGAAGCATTGAGCAGGGCTGAAGGATTGATCGAAGCTTACGTGAAAGCAGGCTATATCAAGATTCATCTCGACGCAAGCATGTTTTGCGCTGATGATCAGGGCGACCGTTCCGGGAATCTGCCCGATGAAATTGTTGCAGCCAGAACAGTAAGACTGTGCCAGGTCGCTGAAAATACCTGGAAAAAGCATATTGATCCGGTTCCCAGGCTTATTTATATCATTGGCACCGAAGTCCCTGTGCCGGGAGGGACCAAAGAAAAGGAAGAATTTGTGAGACCCACTGCACCTGAAGATGCCGTCAACACGCTGGAAGTCACGAAAAAGTTCTTTCTTGACGCCAGTCTTGGAGACGCGTGGGAGCGTGTGGCAGGGCTTGTGGTACAACCTGGAGTAGAATTTGGTGACGATCAGGTTTTTGGCTACCGGCGGGATAAAGCAAACATCCTCAGCAACAAAATATTACAATACAAGAACCTGGTTTATGAGGCACATTCCACTGATTACCAGACAGAAACATCCCTAAAAGCGCTGGTTGAAGATCATTTTTGTATTCTTAAGGTAGGTCCCTGGCTTACATTTGCTTTACGTGAAGCGCTGTTTGCCCTCGAAGCTATGGAACAGGAGATCCTGGGCAGGCATCATCCTGAGCTTTCCTGCCTGGCCGATGGGCTTGAAAAGGCTATGATGCAAAATCCCGGTCACTGGAAAAAATATTATCAGGGGAACGAAGATCAGCTGAAATTCAAAAGAAAATTCAGTTTTTCTGACCGGTCAAGATACTACTGGACTGTTCCGGAGCTCCTGAAATCCAAAAACAGGCTTTTCAATAACCTTAGAAAACATAAACCTTCCCTGTCCCTGCTAAGTCAGTTTATGCCTGAACAGTTTTACAATGCATGTGGAGGCGTCATAACAACCGATCCGGAAGATCTGCTGCACGACCATATCCGTACGGTGGCGGGAATATATTCCCGGGCCTGTGGAATGAATATGGGCTAAACAATTGAATGAATGACTTACCTTTACTTCCATAACCGGATTCACCAGGGAAATGAAATTGCAGGATAAGCTAAAAGATTTGCGCCAAAAGCCATGTGCCCTGCTTGCTACCAACTTTTATAATTTTGAGACCCTGCAGGGTATCATTAAGGCAGCATCTCTATATAACAGCCCTGTCATTCTTCAACTTACACGCAGTTCCATCGAATACATGGGCCTTGTGGTTGCTTTCCGGATGGCAAAGGCCGCAATTGAGCTTCATGGAATTGAAGCCTGGATCCATCTTGATCATGGAGATTCCTATGATCTGGCTGCAAAATGTCTTGATATGGGTTTTGATTCCGTAATGATCGATGCGAGCGAGAAATCATTCTTGGAAAACATTGCCATTACCCGAAAAGTAGTGGAACTTGCATCCGGGTATGGTGCCTGCGTTGAAGCAGAACTTGGTTATGTTGCGAAACTTGGCCAGTCAACTGAAAAAGAAGGATTTACGGATCCTGAAGAGGCCAGGATATTTGTCAAGGAAACCGGCGTGGATGCTTTGGCAGTGGCCATCGGAACAGCACACGGATTTTATAAACACGCGCCAAAGCTTGATCTTGAGCGGCTCTCCATGATTCACGAAATGACGGATGCCGCCCTGGTATTACATGGAGGTTCGGGAATTCCTCACCCGGCGCTTGAAAAAGCTATCGAACGAGGAATTTGCAAAATAAACCTTGCAACGGAAATAAAAAATATTTTTGTGAGCACCTTGCGTGAAAAACTGGCGCATGAAAATGAGATCGATTTAAGGAAAGTGTTTCCGGCAGCCACCAATGCAGTCACTGCACTGGTTTCCGAAAAGCTGAAAGTTGTTAACCCCTTGATAAATCACATAAAATGACAATAAAGACATTAAACACCAGGAATCGGTTTGCATTCTGCCTGGGCTTTCTGCTTATGGCAGTGCAACTGTCAGGCAGTGAATTATCACAGCTTGGATTACACGTTATCCCCTATCCGCAGCAGGTTCAAACCGGGGGCACTGATTTCGTTTTCGGGAATGAATTAACCCTTGTACTGGATAGGAGAAGCTCCGTTTCGGACCAGTTTGCTGCTGACGAATTGATTGAGGATCTGCTAAAAAACTGGAACATCATGGCGAAAATAGGCAAAAAAGGCGATTACCCCTGTATTGTTTTAACTCACCATCAGGTTCCCAAATCAATGAACCCACAGGGTTACCAGATCAGCACGGGAGCTAGGGAACTGGTCATCAGGGCCGGGGGTGATGCCGGGTTATTTTACGGCTCACAAACTTTGCTCCAGCTTATCAAAAAATCGGCCGATGGTAACAGGGTGCCTGGCATGAAAATATCCGACTGGCCGGATATGCCTATGCGAGCAATTCATTATGATACCAAACATCATCAGGACAAGACTTCGTATGTAAAAAGTTTCATTAAAGATCTTTCACGGTATAAGGTTAACATGCTGGTATGGGAGTGGGAGGACAAATTCGACTACCCCAGTCATCCCGAAATAGGAGCTCCCGGTGCCTTTTCTATTCAGGAAATGCAGGAGTTTACTCGGTATGCAAAGCAGTTTCACATACAAATCGTACCCCTGGTGCAGGGCCTGGGACATGTCAGTTTCATTCTGAAATGGCCACAGTATAAAGATTTGCGGGAGATTGCAGCATCCAACTGGGAATTCTGCCCCTTAAAAGAGGGCAGCTACAACCTGCTCTTCGATCTATGGAAGGATGCCATGGATGCAACTCCCGGATCAGAATATATTCATATCGGATCGGATGAAACCTACGAACTGGGAGCCTGTACGAATTGCAGCGCCAAAGCCGGCGAAATAGGCAAAAGTGGCCTTTATCAGTTGTTTATCAACCGTTCAGCCGAGTATCTCAAAACCGAAGGCAGGAAGGTGATGGCCTGGGAGACTCCAATGGGCTGGAAAATGAGTGATTCCCCCGCAAAAGGGATTGAACCGGTAACTGGACTTGTTTTCACTGAAAGTTATGACTATGAAACCCCCGGACTTACCTATGCCAAAGAAGCTAAAGCACTTGGCTTTGAAGTATTGGCCTATGATCCCAATCCCGGTGTTGTTCCGATGATGGTACCCTATGTTTTTGAAAAAGGGGAAGGCGGGGAAAAAAGGACAGGAAGCCTCCAAAAATCCTGGAGTTTTCTGTCTAATGCTGCCAGGTCCGGAGCGTACGACGGTATGATCTGCACCTCCTGGGATGATGATGGTCTGCATAACCAGATGTGGATAATGCATTTTATCAATGCGGCAACCTGGTCATGGAATGGAAGCCAACCTACGCTGGATGAATTCAGGGAATCTTTTTTTGGTTCCTACTATGGCACTACGGCCCAAAATATGGACGAACTTTTCACACTGCTGAATGAGGGCGCTTACTATTTTGCCGGTACATTTGAACGCAATGTATGGCACTATGGCGAGATCGGCCAGACTCATCTGCCCGACTTGCCAAGGGGTGACGCACTTGAATATGACCCTTTCTGGAATACCGAATACAAGGACAAGGTATTACAGTCGCAGGAAATGCTGCCCAAAATGGATAAGGCGATGCAAATCATTGCCGCCAATAAAAAAGCAGGACTCCGAAATGCCTATGATTTTGAAATATTCCGTACAACTGCTGAAATGGTGAAACACACCTGCCTTACTTATCTTGACCTCTCCGGCCTCGAATATGCTGTTAAGGATGCGCATGTGAACCGTTTCGTGGATTATAACATTACCCTCGAACATTTACTGAAAGCTCAAAAAATCATTGAAAGCAGCCTCAGAAGACGGGACAGCATATTTACCGACCTCGTCATTACCTATCAGGAAACCAGGCTCCCCAGGGGTATGTCGACCACTGAAGAAACCTTTTTCTGGCAACAGGACAGGGCCAGGCATTTTGGATTCCGCCGGCCCGACATGTCATTCCTGATTTATGATGAACAATTGCTTGATATGGAAGGCTACCTTGAAAAATTAAAGTCTTATATTGATTATTTTAAAAAAAACAGCATGAATTAAGAAGCCGTGCAGATTTCTTTGAAGTCACCTAAACATTTATGAATAATAATTTGATTTCCTTCCTGATTCTGATTCTTCTTTCTGCAGCCCGGCAGGCCTGCTGTGATGAATTATCTTCACTTCAGCTACACGTAATTCCCTATCCACAAAAAATAGAAAAACGAAATTCTGATTTCATTATCAATGGGAAATTAACCCTGGTATTGGATAACAATCCTACTTCAGCTGATATATTTACTACAAAACAGCTTATACTAGACCTTAAAAATGAATTGAATATAGTGGCAGAAATTGGAAGCAGAAGTTCAGTTCCCTTTTTGCGGCTGACACATCTTCAGGCCTCAAAAAATATGCATGAGCAAGGATATCAGATCATTTCCGATAAAAATGGACTTATTATCAGAGCTCGTTCAGAAGCAGGATTATTTTATGGCACACAAACCCTGAAGCAACTCATATTTAAAATAGCCGGGCATTTCGCAATCCCGGGCTTAATCATTACAGACTGGCCTGATATAGATGAAAGGGCAATACATTATGATACCAAACATCACCAGGACAAATCCGAATATGTGAAAAGCTTTATCAAAGATCTCTCGCGGTACAAAGTCAATATGCTGGTATGGGAATGGGAGGATAAATTCGAATACCCTAGCCATCCCGAAATCGGAGCCCCCGGTGCCTTTACAATGAAGGAAATGCAGGAACTTACCCTTTATGCAAGGCAATTTCATATTCAAATTGTACCGCTTGTTCAAGGACTGGGACATGCCAGTTATATATTGAAATGGCCTCATTTTAAGTCTCTAAGAGAGATTGATGCGTCAAACTGGGAATTCTGTCCTTTAAAAGCTGATAGCTATGCAATTCTGTTTGATCTGTGGAATGATGCCATAAAAGCCACTCCGGGCTCAGAATATATTCATATTGGTACGGATGAAACTTACGAATTGGGTGTTTGCAAGCAATGCAGGATCCAAGCAGAAATATCGGGTAAAAATAGTCTCTTACAGATGTTTATAAATAAATCGGCAAAGTACCTGGTAACAAAAGGAAGGAAGGTGATGGTATGGCAATCGCCAATGGGATGGAAAACCAATGATCCGGATGCGAAAGAAATTGAACCTGCGAAGGGGTTAGTTTTCAGGGAGCATTACAATTATACAACACCAGGATATTCACATTCCAAAGATGCAATAGCCCTTGGTTACCAGGTATTTGTTTATGATCCCAATCCTGGCGTTGCGCCCATAATGGTTCCCTATAACTTTGAGATAAGCGAAGAAGGAGAAATTCAAGTGGGAAGCCTGGAAAAATCAAAACAGTTTTTATCACAGGCAGCCGGGTCCGGATTATTTAAAGGTATGATCAGCGCAGCATGGGATGATGACGATCTTCATAACCAGATGTGGATGATGCATTTTATCAATGCCGCAACCTGGTCGTGGAATGGCAGCAAGCCGACACTGGATGAATTCAGGGAATCGTTTTTTGCATCCTACTATGGGAATTATGTCACGGATATGGATGAACTTTTCAAACTTTTGAATGAAGGTGCCTATTACTTTGCCAATACCATGGAGCGCAATGTATGGCATTTAGGCGAGATCGGGCAGACCCATTTGCCGGATCTTCCGCGCGGGGATGCACTTGAGTATGATCCGTTCTGGAATACCCAGTATAAGGACAAGGTAGTGCAGTCGCAGGAAATCCTGGCCAAAATGGAGAGGGCCATCCAGATCATTGATGTCAATAAGTGCACAGGTATCCGGAATGCTTATGATTTTGAAATATTCCGGACAACTGCGGATCTGGTGAAGCATACCTGCCTTACTTACCTGGATCTTTCAAACCTGGAATATACAATTAAGGACGCTCATGTTAACCGGTTCGTGGATTATAACGTGTCGCTCAATTATTTGCTGAAAGCCCGGGATATTGTCGAAATCAACCTGAAAAGAAGGGACAGCATATTTACCAAACTTGTCATAACATACCAGGAAACCAGGCTCCCGCGCGGCATGTCAACCCCTGACAAAACTTACTTCTGGCAACAGGACAGGGCCAGGCATTTTGGATTCCGCCGGCCCGACATGTCATTCCTGATTTATGATGAACAATTACTTGATATGGAAGGCTACCTTGAAAAATTAAAGTCTTATATTGAGTATTTTAAGAGCCTGAACTAATTCTTATTTTTCACACAAATGAACAAAATTATGCAAATGACTTATTCTCTCAGATCAGGAATTTTTATAATTCTTTCAGTTGTCATCCTGTCTTGTGGCAAAACCAATTCAGTTCTGACCCGCGACCAGGAAAAATTCATCGCAGGCCAGTTAAACAATACGCTTTCAGTTTCAAACGATTTAAGCCGGTTTCCCAGGACTGTCACTGAAAACGGGGATTTGGTCAGCACTGATATCTATGACTGGACCAGCGGCTTTTTTGCAGGTAATTTATGGTATATGTATGAAATTACAGGAGATGCCAAATGGAAAAATGAAGCTGTAAAATGGACGGAAGCCCTGGATACGATCCAATACTGGAGCGGAAATCACGATTTGGGTTTTATGATGAACTGCAGTTATGGCAATGGCCTTCGGCTTACGGGTAATGAAGCCTATAAAAAAGTTCTGATACAGTCTGCAGAATCATTATGCAAACGGTATAATCCGGTTACCAAAAGCATAAAGTCGTGGAATTACCGGAAAGCCTGGAACGACAGTGTGGAATGGTTTTTCCCTGTTATAATCGATAATATGATGAACCTGGAATTGCTGTTCGAAGCTACCAGGCTGAGCGGAAATAAAAGATATGAGGAGATAGCTATTCAACATGCCCAGACTACAATTAAAAACCACTACAAGCCTGATTTTTCAAGTTACCATGTGGTGGATTATGATACCATAACCGGGGCTGTTCTGGATAAAGCAACCTGCCAGGGATTTACTGATGAATCATCCTGGTCAAGGGGACAATCCTGGGGATTGTATGGATTGATTATTTGTTACAGGTATACAAAAGATCCCCAATATCTCCAACTGGCTGAAAATGTCGCCGATTATCTGCTCCATCAGCCTAATTTACCGGAAGACGGGGTTCCATACTGGGACTATAATGCATTGGATCAGGGACTGACGCCCGAATGGAAACACGATCATTCTGCACTCCCCCTGACCTACCGGGATGCCTCGGCAGCCAGCATTTTAAGTTCAGCCCTGTTTGAACTGGCAGGTTACTCCGAAACAAAAGCAAATGAATATAACGCCGCCGCAACCAGGATACTCCGTAGCCTGGCTGAACCGGCCTATATGGAATCTCCGGGTGACAAATATTTCATCCTGAATCACAGTGTCGGAAGCATTCCTCATGGGGCGGAAATTGACAAACCATTGGTTTACGCCGATTATTATTTTCTGGAGGCAGCATTGCGATATAAAAAAATCAAATAACATTTTAGCATAAACAATTTATTGATCTGTAAAACCTTATTTTGTATTATTCATATCTTAGTAGTCCCTCAGTACATATCATTATTGCCCCAAATTGAATAACATGATGCATATATACAGTGAAAAAAGAGATACCATAACCCTGCCTGACGGCAGGCAGGCTCTCCGAGGTAAATAACGATGCATTTTAACAATATTCTACAATACCATATGCCCCCTGGGCAAGGCATTGTTGTTGAAGAAGAAATTTTGATTTTACCGCGGAGCGGGTTTAGGTATTGTAGTATAAAATAATGCAGGATATTTCATTTCCTCGGAGAGGATATGGTTCAAGCTATGCAGAGGTCTTTTTCAGTGACAACAATCATGTTTAATATAACATAGGCAGCTTACAAGTTATTCATTGAATTTAATTGAATTCCAAATTGTTATTAATTTTCAAATGAAACGAAGAAACTTCATTAAGAGTGCAGGCCGAGCAGCACTTCTGGGTCCGATCCTTCCTGTAACAGGTTCACCGGTGATGGCCGGCATGGCTTCTGTAAAACACAGTGCGGAATCACAGGTTTCATCAGTCCGGGTCACAGATGGCCAGGTATTTATTGATACATCCACACTCAAAGCCATTATCAGCAATGGGTTTCTCATCTCCTTAAAGAGCAAGCAAAGCGGCGAGGAATTCATTAACGATTTTAATAAATCAGAATATACTGCCCTCCAGCTTTTATATCCGAAATCTGAAACGGTTGACATAAACGAAAAAAATTATGGCAGCATCAGCCTTCTCCAGGTTTCGGATCATCAGGCTGATATTGTATTTCACAGCTGGAATGGCGATGGTGTAATCAGTGTATCCTCGGATGACGCTACAGGCGATATCATCATAGAACCTTCTGCCTATTCATCACGTCCCGAAGTATTTGCATGCCGGTGGAACATTCCCGGCATAAAAAAAGAACTGGATCTGGTAGCACCGTTTTTCCAGGGAATTAAACTTAAGCTGGATGATCCCTTAATCAGGGACTTTCGCTGGATCTGGCCCTTCTGGTGGGAAGCAGGATTGGCGATCCTGCAATCTTCAAAGGGCGGTTTTTGGATTCATACACGTGATATAGCATACAAATACAAAGCCCTCAAAACAGGTTCCAAAACTGATCCCTTTATGCTGGGATTGGATACAGAAGCATATGGACCCCTCGACAACAATTTATCTGCCGGAAACCTGAGCTGGCGTATCAATGTTTATGAGGGCGACTGGCAGGTGCCGGCGATCAAATACCGCGAATGGCTGTGGAATGTTTTTGACCTGAAGAGAGAGGAAGAAATGCGAAAACCCTGGATCCATGATGTTAAGTTTGCCATCTCATGGTGCCCGGGTGACCCGGATATTCTCGATACACTGGCTAAAAAGATTACGCCTTCAAAAGTGCTCCTGCACTATCCCGACTGGAGAACTGACATTTACGACCAGAATTATCCGGATTATGTTCCAAGTGAAGATGCCAGGAAGTTTGTTGCAAAATGCCTGAAAATGGGTTTTCATGTCATGCCCCACTGCAATTCAATTGATATGGATCCGACGCATCCGGTGTATTCGCTTATACGGGATTTCCAATACAGGGATATTGAGTCAAAGCACTTGCTGGGATGGAGCTGGGTTGACGGGAAAGCGATCGGGGTTCCTGAATCAAATGAAAACAGGAATCATCACCGCGACAAAAACGTGATGATCAAAGTGCATCCCGGATTAAGCATCTGGCGGAGCATACTGGGTGAGAACATTCTGAAGGCTGCAAACGAGCTCAGCCTGGACAGCGTGTTTATTGATGTCACCCTGGTTACCCAAAACCTGCACAACTGCCTGGTCGAAAACATGACATCGACCGAAGGGATGAAAAAACTGATCGCCCATATCGGAAGGCTTGGGAAAGGCCTGGTGGTAGGGGGCGAAGGACGGAATGAAATAACCATGCAGGGACTTTCTTTTGCACAGGCCCACCTGTTTAGAAGCTGGCAGAACTCCATAGAGGGATTGGAAAGAACCGGGGGCTGCCCGCTGAACAGCATCCTCTTTGACAAACTTTGCAGGACTTTTGGTTACTCCCAGTTAAGCGGAGGAAACAAGGAAGAGGAACTCCGGATACAAGTGCACCTGGATACCGGAAGCATTCCAACCATTACCATCAATTCTGTAAATGAACTGATCAATCCGAATCCGGCCATAAAACGTATTTTGGATATGGCCGGAAACTGAAATACGGAAGCTGTATATGACATCAAATCTTTAATACATCATGGATAAGCGAGAAATAGTAAAAAGGGCTCTGCAGTTCAAAGATATACCATATGTTCCATGGCATTTCAAATTTACGGTGGAGGCACGCGAGAAAGTGATAAAATACCTTGACGGAAATGATCTTGAGGAATATCTTCAAAATCACCTCGTTGAACTGGGAAATGATATCGGTTTCTTTGAATACCTGGGCAATGACATGTATAAGGATGTATTTGGTGTTACATGGGACCGGTCGATTGACAAGGACATTGGGAATGTAACAGGATGTGTCCTTCCGGAGCCGACCCTGAAGGGCTATTCCTTCCCGGACCCGCTTGATAACCGGTATTTCGAGGATATCCCGGCCAAATTACAGAAGTATAATGACAAGTTCAGGTTATTTGCTATTGGGTTTTCGCTTTTTGAAAGAGCCTGGACATTACGCGGAATGGAGAACCTGCTGATGGATTTCCTGATCAATCCCGGTTTTGTGCATGAATTGATGGGTGCCATTACGGAATACAATATTGCACAGATAGAAAAAGCATTTACATATGACATCGACGGAATTGAACTGGGGGATGACTGGGGTCAGCAAAGGGGATTGATCATGGGATATGAATCCTGGAAGGAATTTATTTATCCCTATTTGAAGCGGACATATAAGGCTATAAAGGACAGGAACAAATTTGTATTTATCCATTCCTGCGGCGATGTGGATGAACTTTTCGATGATCTCTCGGAAATCGGCGTGAATTGTTTTAATCCATTCCAGCCGGAAGTGATGGATGTGAAATCTCTTTTGAAACAATACCATGATAAGCTTTCCTTCTGGGGTGGATTATCCATTCAGAAGATCCTGCCGTTCGGTACAAAAGAAGAGGTGGTATCGGAAACAAAAAGTCTCCTGGCGCTCGGTAAAAGAGGAGGTTATATTCTTGCTCCCTCTCATGCTGCTGAAGGGGATATTCCGATTGAAAACCTGATTGCCTCCATTGAGGAAGCGAAAAATCAAATGCGTTAAAATGTTACATTTAAGCTGATCAGGGCTTTTTTTGTTTCCAAATACAAATTCCAGATTAAAACTCACATTAATTCAGAGCACTGTAAGTGCTATATCAATAGCCCGGGGCAACGCCCTGGAGAGAAATACGCCTGCATAACCACCTAACTCCCAATTTATCAATATTATAATACCTGACAGCCCTGAAAGGGCGTAATCATTAGATCCGGGCAACGTCCTATCAATAGTGTCTTGAGTGCCTAAAGTACTTAGAGTACTAAGAGTTCCAAAGTTGGCAATTATTAATCACACCTGGCATCCCTGGAGGGGATATATTATTGTAGAAAAATATCCACCAACCATCTGGTCATCCCTGGAGGGGATGAATTATTGTAGAAGAAATTTCCAAGATATGGCCTGAATGCCTAGCGTGCCTAGAGTTCCCTTATCAATCATCTTATCGCATAATATCTGATAACGCCGCTTACAGGGCTCGGATATAGCATACTCCTTTGTTACACAGGGCGATGCCCTGTGCTAATGAGAACGCCCTGACAGGGCTTTTTTTTTCAAATACAAATTCCAGATTAAAACTCACAATAATTCAGAGCACTGTAAGTGCGATATCTCAATGTGTTTCATCATACGCCCGGATCTTCCGCAGCACCTGCTCTTCAGCCTGATCATACATTTCCCTGATAAATTCATCGTTAAAATTCATGGTCCGTTCCTCGAACTTCATGTCAGCCATCCGGTCAAAAAGTCTTTCCTTTGCGAGCCTGATATCCTTTCCATAAATATGGAACGAATCCGCCTGCCAGTTAAGCCGGCCCAGTTTTACCGTGCGGCCTGTCTTTTCTGCAACCCCGGCAGCAATTACCTCTTTGTTGAACTGGATAAAACCGAACATATTCATAAAATTCGCACCCCAGGCATCATTGCTCCGGAAGCGGATGTTACAGTTCAGCCAGTAAATCCCGTTTTCATCCTCCAGGATACGGTACCACAGGGATTGCAGGCAGGGCGGGTCGTAACAGTTGTTGTCAATATTGGGCATCCAGGTGATCATTTGTGCCTGCCGGGTAAAAGGCTGGCCCGACAACTTGTCAATTACGATCCGGATCTGGTCAACCTTAAATTCACCTGTTTCCTTTGAACTGCCATCAATCAGTTCCTTCCATACGCCGTAGTTTTTCAGTCGTCCATGATAGGTATATTCCCACCGGTTATCATCGGCGACATTCATGTTTTTGGTCCAGTGATCCTTGAATCCCTTCAGTTCAAGAACATACTCCTTAAGGTCATCAATTCCTCCCGGAAAGGCCATATGGATCATCGGATCAGCCTCAGGCTCAAGTATGGTTAAATTCAGGGTGCAATCCATGCTTTCAGGATCACCGGGTTTGTCATATTGTGTCTTAAAACGTGTGCCCTGCTCATATACCGCAACGAGAGCAGCTTCGTAAGCTTCCGCCAGTGTTTTGCGGGATATGGCTATAACCGGAATATCTTTCATATTAATTAATTTTCAAATTTTCAAATTTTGAGTCCTCTCCGAAAAATATGTTTTTTGCCACAAAGGCACAAAGACACTAAGAAATATATTTATAATCCATTGAATATGATCTGAATATAAAACTTTGTGCCTTGGGGTCTTCGTGGCATATTTCATTTTATTACTTTACGGAGCAGACTCAATTTTCAAATTCTCAGATTTTCAAATTTTCAAATTCTCAAATTTTCAAATTTTCAAATTCACAATCTTTGTATTGTCATACCGCCATCCACCATGATGACCTGTCCTGTAGAGTAGGGCAAACTTTGAACTGACAGGGCAACCACTGCCCTCCCGACATCTTCAGGCGTACCCCATCTGGACTGGACCGCCAGGCCTTCCCTGAACAACCTGTCGTATTTCTCCTGTACGGCAGCGGTCATATCCGTACTGATAACACCCGGGCGGATTTCGTAAACCGGGATGTCAAATTCCCCCAACCGTGCAGCCCATAATTTGGTCGCCATTGCAATCCCTGCTTTTGAAATACAGTATTCACCGCGGTTTACGGAAGCCACAGTCGCTGAAACAGAAGAAATATTAATAATACATTGAAATTCCAAAGGATGTTCCTTTTTCTTTTCAATCATCCGGTTTGCGATGATCTGAGTGAGGAAATATGGTCCTTTCAGATTCGTGTTCAGCACCTTGTCAAAACTTTCCTCCGTTGCATCCAGGATATCTTTTCTTTCGGGGGGTGCAATGCCTGCATTATTCACCAGCACATGGATCATTCCGAAATGCTTCAGTGTCAGGTCTGCAATCCTTTTGCGGTCATTTCCGTCTGAAACATCACCACGGATATAAAACGCATCGCCCCCGGCCGATCTCAATTCATTCAAAACACTTTCCACTTCCCTTCCGTCACGCGTACCATTGATGGCCACATCGAACTCTGCCCGGACAAGTTCCCTGGCGATACCAAGGCCTATACCGCGGGATCCGCCTGTGATCAGTGCTACCTTTCTCATAGCTCGGGTATTTCGACCCATGTCCGTTTTGCCCAGCTTTCCAGTCCCTTTTCAGCCAGTTGCACACCCCTGGCGCCTTCTTTCAGGTTCCAGGGAAAAGGGTCCCCTTTTACAATATGCTTCAGGAAAAGCTCCCATTCCACTTTGAAGGCATTTTCAAAAACCTCCTGTTCCGGTACTTTAAGCCATCCTTCAAAGAAGTTGATGGGTTGATCCACATCGGGGTTCCAGACAGGCCGCGGAGTATTTCCGTAATGCTGGGTCCAGCAATCCCTCAAACCCGCTACGGCGGATCCTTTTGTACCATCCACATGGATGGTCAGCAGATCATCCCGTCTTACCCGCGTGACCCAGGATGAGTTAAAATGTGCAATGATGCCTCCTTTCAGTTCAAACGTTGCATACGCGGCATCTTCAGCTGTGCATTGGTATTTTTTTCCTGCCTCATCAACACGTTCCGGGATATGTGTGGCACCAAGGCAAAAAACACCTTTTACACCGCCAAACAGGTTGTCCAGGACATACCTCCAGTGGCACAGCATATCAAGTATAATACCCCCTTCATCTTCCTTTCTGTAATTCCAGCTGGGTCTTTGTCCCGGTATGGTGATCCCTTCAAAAACCCAGTAACCAAATTCACCGCGTACAGACAGTATCTTTCCAAAAAAATCATTTTCAATAAGTCGCTTAAGTTTCAATATTCCCGGCAGCCAAAGTTTATCCTGGACCACACCGTGTTTAACACCAGCCTCCTCGCACACCCGATAAAGCTCCATGGCCTGGCTCGTTGTGGATGCCACCGGTTTCTCCGCATAGATATGCTTTCCGGCCCTTGCAGCCTTCCTGATGGCGTCGACCCTTCGGCCGGTGGTTTGGGCATCAAAATAAACCTGGTAATCCGGATCTTTAAGTATGCTGTCGAGGTCGGTTGTCCATTTTTCTATCCCGGACCTGGCACAAAGTTCTTTGAGCCTGATCTCATTTCTTCCTACCAATATCGGATCAGGCATAATGCGTTCAGATGAACCGATCCTGACACCCCCCTGCCTGATGATTTCTACAATCGACCTCATCAGGTGCTGATTGGTCCCCATCCGGCCTGTCACTCCATTCATTATGATGCCCACACGGTGGACGCTGATATTATCACTCATTGCTATGTTTTTGTTAAATAGGATTGTTTGATTTTTTCCAGATAGGCAGATTGATCGGTTTTCCAATAAATATCGGAAAAGATCTCCACCTCATTGTACCCATTAAAACCGGTATTCTCGATCCATGAACGGATGCGCGGAATATCAATACATCCCTCACCCATTAATCCCCGGTCATTCAGGAAATCAAGGGTCGGGACTTTCCAGTCGCATACATGAAAAGCAAACAAATGATGATTGGCAGCGCACCGGTTTATTTCACTTTCCAGATCGGGATCCCACCAGAGATGATATACATCCACGGCTACTCCAACTACCGGGGAATTTATTATCTCAGCCATTTCATTGGCCTGCCTGATCGTATTTACGGCAGACCGGTCACCGGCATACATGGGATGAAGCGGTTCAATTGCCAGTTTTATCCCTTCCCTTTCCGCATCAGGTATTACACGCAGTATTCCTTGGATGATCTGCTCACGCGATTTAAAAAGGGACTGTTCGCCGTCGGCTCCGCACACCAGAACGATGAGGGGTGCACCCAGGGCTGAAGCCTGTTCTATGGCGAGGAGATTGTCATCTACGGCGATTTGTCTTTTTTCACGGTTAACGGATGGAAAAAAGCCTCCTCGACACAGGGAGACAACTTCCAGGTTTGATTCCTCCAGTTGCTTCCTTATCTCTTTCAGGTTTTTCTTCTCAATTACATTCCGCCATATTGTGATTGCAGGAATCCCGGCAGCGGCATAATTCCGGATACATTCCTCTATATTCCAGGGCCGGGTCGTCATGGTATGAAGACAAAGCTTCGACAAATCCTTGAGCTGGGAGGCCATGTGTCAGATCAAACCGTTAAAGTATGAATAATAAGACCCGTTTTGAATAGTCCTTTGGAGGTACAGCGCAACTTCACGGGCATGGTAGTCTCCCCACATACTCGATTCGCCGTTCGGGATCTTTTGTCCCGCCCGGATGTGGTCCCAGCCATTCGGCCTGTGATAAACAGAATGCAGGATAAGACCCTGATGTTTGGGATCCATACTTAAATAGGGATCATCAAACAGGGAATTTATTACAGTGAGTCCGGCCTGAAAATATTTTTCAGCGTCTGCAGGGAATTTCTTTTTACCGAGATAATTACCTAAACGCAGCAATCCCTGTGCTCCGATAGCAGCGGCCGAACTGTCAACCGGTTCAAAATCGTTGAAAGGATCCGCCGGCTTGTTCAGGTAATCCACTATCTTAAGCAGTCCGGGCGCACCTGTATCCCAGTATGGTATCCCGTCTGCTGGAGAATTGGCAATATAGAAATCACAGGTTGCACGGGCGGCTTTAAGCATAATGGCTTCCCACTGCTCTTTTCCGCCTGTCTTTTCCAGTTCTGACGAGGGAATACGATCCAAAAGCTCAAGCTGTTCGGAAAAACCAAGCATAGCCCAGGCAAGTCCTCGTGTCCATGTAGTAAAACCTGAATATCCCTGCTGTGAATTCGGGCATCTGTAATTGCCATCATTGGCATTGAATATGGATTCGTGCGCCGTTCTTCCCCAAACATCGGAAACATCCCTTCCTTCGCCATAATAAACCGAGTATAACGCGGTGGATTTCAGGTGCTCCAGGGCCCGTTCCAGCAGATTGACCGTCACATCATTCTCCCCGTTTGGAAAATGCCCCAGCAGGTGGCTGACAATAAGTATCCTGCACGAGCGTATTGTATCCACAAAAAGGGAATGGGGTCCGTTAAAGGAATAAATAAATCCGCCTCCCCTGATCGCCGTCCACCTGTTTGCCTGCACGGCTCCCGAGATCTGCAATGCCAGGCTGTAATAGTGTTTTTCCCATTCATTGTAAGGCATTCGGCCTTCATTCATCAAACGAAGCAGATTTCCATAAGTACTCACATTGTTGAATCCGTGATCATGGACGCCTGTATGGCTTACATGCACAGCCATTTTTTTAATGGTGTCCGCTTTGGCTGATTCCAGAAATGATGTGTCCCCGGATGCATCGAACTGCAATATCGCTGACCCGATTTGAAATCCCTGTGTCCACTCCGTCCATCCCCTTGAAGTGTATTTGCCGTCAGCTGTAAATACAGGAGACCCGTTGGATGAATTGTAATCATCCAGGATCATTCTGATCTTTGCTCCGGACAGGTTCCAAAACTCTTTCAGTTTTCCTGAAAAACTCCTTGGATTAAGCTTATAATCTATTTTTATCATTCATTCAAAGGTTCACAATCCTACCTGGCCTTTTTCCTTACTTCCAGTTCATACTGACCTTTAAGGGATTTGTCCTTTGCTGTAAATACAAGCCGGACCAGACTGCTTCCCCACACCGGGGTTAGCCTTCCGTCGGTAACTTCTTTCTTTTCTGCAGCAACACTGAATTTCTTTGGATCATAAACTATCTCATATACCAGGGACGCATCCATCTTATCAGTCAGAACAATATGTCCGGGGTTAGTCACATCCGGCGTGAAAGCCGTCATTAAATTCAACTTTACAGGTTCCCGGCATTCCTTCAGGTCGTATCTTTCAGCCAGTTTCAATTTCTTTCCCCGGTCAAGCACAATACTTCTGTTCCACCCATTCACCATGGCACTTGCGGGATATGCCTTTGCGATATCCAGGGAAAATTTCACCTGTTTGGGACTTGATTGAAATTTTGCATTTTCAGCATGGAATTCACGACCGTCCTTCTGCTGAACGCCATTGATGGTGGGAAGATTATGATATTGTGATTGCATGGTCCAGATATCATAACGGTTGCTGCTGAAAGTTTTGGCCGTATAGGTTTCGACGCCAATATCGATGAGTAGCGGCCTGCCATTGGCATATACAATAAAATTACCCACATCATTATGGTTATGGCTTTCGGCATTGTGTCCTCCTTTGGCCGCAAGATAAAGATCCTTTTCCGAATCGGAATATGACCGGGCTCCCATTACCTGAAGGCCCTGCATCCAGAAATCAGAAATGTTGGGTTCGATTCCTTTCTCAGCGCCCATATCATTCAGGGTTAACAGGTCAGGAATTACCCGGAGGAGAGAACCGTCATCGGGATCATTGTTTCGGCCACTTTTTTGACGGGAGTATAAATAAGCCCCGAAACCAATCATGACGGGATCGTTTATGCGTTTGCCAAAACGGTAAACGATCCCGGCTTCCGGCTGGTTGATGGCGCTGGCATCGGCAAAATCGATATAATAGTCGTCATGGATCCAGACCTTGTAAATGAACTGTCCCATTTTCTGTATCAGCGGTTCATCGAAGAGGCTTATTTTTCCATCGGTGGCAAGATATAAGAGCTCGAGGTAATCAAACAGGGAACCCCCTGCCCTGCCACAATAACCAGGACCTTCATCACACCCCCCATCGTCGGGATAACTGTTGATAAAAATATCAATGCTCCGCATGCTTTTGTATATGGCCTGGGCACGACGGCTTTTATCTTTCTCAAGCAACAGGACAATATTCAGCACATTGGAATTGATCCAGGGATTCCAGTTATTCACGGATCTTTCCGCATTGAACCCCATCCACCAGTAATCATTCTGTTCAAGGTAAACCGTTATGATCCGCCGGTCTTCCTCAAGATTAATCCGCTCCCTGATAAGAGGAGAAACGAGGTCAAGCTTTTCCCCGATCAGATAGGATGTCCAGGCAAGCAACTCACCGGTTTCCGACGCAAAAAGATCAATGGTGGGTTCCGTAAAATCGGGCAGGCCGGTCCCTCTTTTTTGGGCGCCCAGATGAGCGGGAACACCCCAGTACGTTTCCTCGCAAATAGCCCATATACCATCAACAATATCGTCAAGAAACCTGCCTTTGTTTTCGAATACTTCAGCCAATACCAGGCTGGTAAGCCGTTGACGTCTGCCAAACATGATATTCTCATATCTGGATCGGTTACCGTTTCTTTCAAAATCAAGAAAAACCGAAGCAGGAAGAATTTCCCATGGTTTACCCAGAAATTGTTCTGCCTTTTTTATATACTGATTCCTCAGCATTTCGGGAACCACTTCCCAATTTTTTGCCTCGTTCCCCCTTGGATAGGGATGCCAGTCCTGCTGCGGGACCAGGAACGAATTCAGCTGGTCAATGGTAAAGCGTCCGGCAAGATAATTGCGGGGTGCCTGGGCAAATGTGAATGATACCAGGCCCAGTAAGAAAAGCAGGAATGTCAATCGCTTTTTCATATGTTCAGGTATTATTTACGGTAGTTTCTGCAAGTGAAAATAAGGATGTTTTTCTGGATTAAAAAGGAACCGGACTGAAAAACCGCAAGGCTTTACCATCCGATAATCCTGGGCTTTGGCCGTACAATCAGGATGCTTATTTCATCAAATACATCCCTCGCCGTGGTTATCCCGGTTTCGGGGCGTATCACAGCGCCATTTTGATTATCAGTAAAACTAATTCCTTCAATCTCCGGCTTTGCCGTATTCCCCTCCGTAGCGGTAATAACGGCCTTATAAATCAGGGCGGGCTGACCGGTTTTATATTCATCGGAAGTCTTTGCCACTTCATCATATTCCTTATATGTATCATTGAAATCACCGGCAAGATTCATTTCAATCCGGCAGATCCATTTGCTTTCGGGATTAACCCGTACCCGGGTAGTAAAATAACCGGGTTTTGGAGTGGCACCGGTTATTGCAAGCTGTTCAGGTATGTCAGCTTCCGTGTTATTTCTGTTTTGTTTTTCGGATTCGTTAACCTGAAACCATTTGGGAAGCGCTACCGGAACCGAAGTCTTTCCTTCCCAGTCATCCAGTCCTGCCCGGTTTGTAACAAACACAGTACGCGTAGCCCCTGTCCCCGGATCTTCAAGCCATATAGCAAAAGTCGGTGGCTCGCCAAAAGTGGATTCCTGAACAAGCTTTTCATTGATATGAATCCGGAATTCAATGTCGGTTTTGTTCCAGGTCCGGGCAAAAGCATAAAACACCAGGCCTCCGGCTAAAAATAAGCCGGTAACCAGGGTGAAAACAAGGGTCCGTTTTGTAATTCTGTACTTCATGGAAACTGAATTTACACCTCCTTATTAATTTCAAAACCTTTTCTGTATGAACGATGTCCCAGGGCTTCAGCATCCTTATCATTGACGATCGATTCCGTTTCGGGTGAAAACAGCAATTGCTTGTTGCCTGTGCGGTATGACAGATTTGCCAGATGTATAAGGACGGAACTGTTATGACCTTCCACGATATTCCCGTTTGGTTGCTTCCTGGTCCGGATACAATCGATATAATTCAAAATATGTGCTTTAAGCGGGAAGATCCCCTTATCCTGTGCCACAATCTTTTCATCTTTGTCAAAAACCTGCCAGCCTCCTCCCATCCGTCCTACATACATCATTCTTTTGGTTCCCAGAATATCAATCCTTGTAGAATTTTCCATCCATTTGGGATAAATGGTCCCAAAACGAACATCCGGTCCTTCTTTTTGCATATAAGGAGTACACTCCCCGGTTTCCAGGGTAAGGACAAAATTACCATAGTCAAAAGTCGTCATCTGGTAATCAGGAATTTCACGCTTATCGTTGAAGAAATACCGCCCTCCGGCACAAAATACTGACTTCGGAAAACCGGGATTTCCCAATATCAACCTTGCCATATCGGTTTGGTGTATGGAACCACCTGAAGTTACCGGTCCTCCCGAATAATCCCAATAATATGGCCAGGATTTGTTTCGGGAAACATTGTAAGGTACTTTCGGTGCTGGGCCAAGCCACAAATCCCAGTCGATTGTATCCGGAATACCTGTGTCTTCCTTCTCATTGAAGGGTACCGGTCCGTCGAGCAATTCCCTTACATGAACAGCCACAATATCTCCCAGTTCGCCGCTCTTAATATAATCCCTTGCGGTGAGGGCATAGTCGGCACTCCGGTTTTGCGTACCGCACTGGAGAATGCGTTCATATTTCATCACTGCCTTGATCATTTGCTGCCCTTCAAATATGGAATGTGAAATTGTCTTTTCAACGTACACATCCTTACCGGCCTGGCAGGCCCAAATGCTGGCCAGCGCATGCCAGTGCTCAGGTGTTTCAATGAAAACGCCATCAATCTCCTTGTCATCAAATACCTTTCGCATATCCCTTACAGCAATAGGCCTGAATCCCTGTATTTTCTCCAGTTCCGATATGGCACGTCCACCCCTTGTATCATCCACGTCACATACGTATTTGATCCGAATGTTTTCGCCGGAATTCGCTGCGTCGAGGATCAGGTTTGTTCCCCATGAACCGGCCCCGATCAGCGCCATAATGACTTTGTCACCGGCTGGTTTGCCCTTTACTGTGGTAAAAGTGGTTTTAATGGCTTTTCTGTAATCGGGGATTTCTGTTGATGCCGGTGCGGATCCGTTAGAAACCACTTCCGGTCCGGCAGGTTTACATGCTGCTGCCAGGGTAAGTCCTGCAGTACCGGCCGTAGCTACCTGTAAGAATTTTCTGCGTTTCATATGTTTTTTTCTGTTTTCTTTTTAAGGAATATCCAATGGAAGTGCTTCTCAATTTTCAAATCATACATTCAATTCAAAACCTTTCCTGTAATGGGGCTGACCCAGTTCCTGTGCAGTTTTATCATTGGTTATTATCTCATATTCAGGCGAGAAAAGCAATTGCCTGCTACCGGTCCTGTATGAAAGATTGGCCATGTGAATAAGGGATGCACTGTAATGACCCTGCATAATATTGCCATTGGGTTGTTTTCTCGACCGCATGCAGTCAAAGAAATTCTTTAAATGAGCTTTAAGAGGATAAATACCCTTGTCGCTTGCCACGATCTGCCTGTCTTTATCAAAAACCTGCCACCCGCCTCCCATAACACCCAGATACATCATACGCCTGGTCCCCAAAATTTCTATTTTGGTGGCATTTTGCTGCCATTCGGGGAAGGATGTGCCAAAGCGGACCTCCGGGCTCGTTTTGGCAAGATACCTTGTAAACTCTCCTCCCTGGAGCGTCATGACAAAATTGCCAAAATCATAAACAGCGATCTGATAATCCGGCACATCCCGGTTGTCCCGGAACAGATAGCGTCCTCCCGTACAGTAAACCGATTTGGGAAAACCTGGATCGCCCAGGGCAAGACGCAGAAAGTCCACCTGGTGAATTACCCCCTGTCCGAAGGCAAGGCCGCCCGCATAATCCCAGTAGTATCCCCATGACTTGTGGCGGGATACATTGTACGGCACTTTGGGTGCCGGACCCAGCCACATATCCCAGTCAATTGTATCCGGTGTTTCCGTATCTTCTTTTTCATTAAATGGCACCGGACCATCGGTCAGCTCCATGGCACTTACGGTAACAATATCGCCAAGCTCACCGCTTTTAATATATTCCCTCGCTGTGAATCCATAGTCAGCACTCCGGTTTAAAGTACCGCACTGGACGATTCGTTCGTACTTCATGGCAGCCTCGATCATTTTCTGTCCCTCGATGATCGAATGTGAAATGCACTTTTCCACATAAACATCCTTGCCTGCCTGGCAGGCACGGATTGTAGCAAGTCCGTGCCAATGCTCAGGTGTAGCAATAATCACCCCGTCCACTTCCTTATCGTCAAATATTTTTCTCATATCCCTCACGGAAACAGGCTTAAATCCCTGGATTTTTCCAACCTCTTCAATTGCACGTCCCCCCCGGGTATCATCAACATCACATATGTATTTGACCCGGATATTCTGATTCAGACCTGCAGCTTCCATGATGATGTTTGTTCCCCACCCCCCGGCACCAATCAGGCCGATTACCAGGGCATCATTTGGCGATCCGGTTTTGGTTGCTGTAAAGCCCGGTTTTATCAGGTGCCGGTATTCAGGCACATTTGCATCTCCGGGAATTCCCGTGGCAGGTGAGCTCACTTTGTCGTTGCTTCCTGACCTACATGAGCCCGCCACGGCAATGCCGGCCGCTCCGATTACCGCTGTCTGAAAGAATTTTCTCCGCTTCATTGTATTTATCGTTTGACTGCCTTTCCGTAAACTTCGATCCAATCCAGGCGTGAACAGGCAATGCTCTGCCCGCCCCGCATCAGGTCCGTGAATCCGATCTCATCCACCCTGGAGAGGTCGGGATTGGGTATAAGATCACCTTCGACCACTGTTTTGATATCGAGGACATACCAGTTTATATCTGAGAGGTTAAATTCGCGGATCCGCCAGTCCTTCGATTTTCCATCACACTGATCACTGACAAGCCATGTACCATTGGCCAGTTTCAGAACAATATGTAAATTACGTAATCCGCTTTGTTTTGATCGCCAGACGATTTTAGCATATTCGCTCAGATTGACAAAGGATGACCTGTGTTTAAGCGTTACCACCCAGTTGTTAAGGCAAAGTCCTGACCAGATGTAATACGGATCGTCAGCAGGTGTGTCGTGGTGGCTCTTTTTTATACTGTCTGCGGCAGGTCCGTAAAGTCCGAGTATAAGGTTATTGTTTGAAACATGTTCCCGGGTCACGGGCGTGGCTGCAGGGATCTCCTTCCAGTCCTCTCTGAAGAACAATGCGGGACGGTACTGGGCTTTGCAACTGTTGTAGACGGACAGGACAACACCCAGGAATAGGGTAATTTTTGCGAAACTTCTTAGTGTATTCATATTGGTAGTTGTAAGTAATGGGTCGTAGGTTGTAAGTTGTAGGTTGTAGACTTTAGGCTGTAGGCTGTAGGCTGTAGCCTAAACCCTACAGCCTTTCCTCATTCTCTTGGTCCGTAATGCGGTAATTCCTGCCCGTATTCATAAGCGCCACAATCGGGTGCCGATCCGGTAAAATCATCATTAATATTCGGTATCCGCAGGGCCGCGTCAATGACCTTTGCGCCCTTCCTGATCCTGAGGTCCTGTCTGCTTCTTTCGGGTACGGGAGGATCCGGGAACGGCACATTTATAAAAGTCTCTTCCATCGTAATATTTTCAACGCCATGTTTCTCCACAGCCGAAAAAGGTTGTTTCCCTATCGTTGCAGTATAGGGCACGCCAAAAACCCCCACGGCGTCAAAGTCAAAACTGCAATGTGCTTTCGGCTTATAAATATCTGCTCCGCAAGGCTTTCCCGAACCATAATCTCCCCAGTTCACACCTCCCGTCGGGCCTCCGATTGCAAGATTATTCCTGAAAAAGACATAATCCATCGAATCATTGCCTCCCATGCCTGAACCTACCTTCACAACTGTATTGTGCAGAACCACGTCACCCTGGCTAAACCTCCTAAGTTTGTAGCCTCCATAAATGAGGTTGTACATTGAATTCCGGTAGAAATAGTTGGGCCCGCCCAGCCCCGGTTGGGAACTTAACCCGATAAAGCTGTTTGTGATCCTGTTCCGGAATATCCTGCAATTTGAAAAGCAAAAATCCGCTTCGATCCCGTCATCCAGCCCAAGGTCTATTTCATTGTTGTAAATATCTATACAGGTCTGATCCACCACATGCTGATCTTCCATGGTGGATATGCAATCCCTGAAACCGCTGACTTTATTATAACAGATAATATTGCCGGGACCGGTCATTTCTATTCCTTCTCCTACATTGGCACCATGAGCCCCCATGCCCTCATTGTTCCATGTATTGACGCCTGTGATCACGTTATCACTGATATAACAATTTCTGGCCCCGGGTTTATAGGCAACAATTCCCCACATGGATTGAATCGTACATCCTGAAACAACGCATTCGGAAGCACCGTTCAATTTAATGGCTATGGCACTGTCACCCGCATTGACCACATCAAGACCTTTGATAAAAACCCATTTCCTGTCTGAAAGATCAATATGGGCAAAGACAGCCTTCCCTTTGGTACACTGGTAAACTATGGGTTTTAAGGAAGTACCGCTTTTGGTTTTCAAGGTATCGTAATGTCCGGGCATAATTTCAATGATTTCAGCATTTTTCCCAGGTACCGGTTCCGGCCTTGTCCGCGAATTGATAATCGTTTCGGCAGCCCCTCCGTCAGGATCCTTCAATGAAAGCATAATTTCATATTCCGTGTCGGGCTTCAGATCGAAAATGCTCCCTGAATGTTTATTGTACCAGGAAAAACCAAGATTTTTTCCCGCAGGGACCCGGAACAGGGGCATTCCCTGCTTCCAGTCTTTCCCACCCTTCTCACGGTATTTCACGGAAACGATCCCGTTCAGGTTGTCGTCACCCTGAATGGTCCATTCAACGGCAAGGTTTACAATGGTGGGATACAAAGCCTTTGCTGTTAACGGAACGGTTTCCTTCTGAGCAAAAGCCGTTATGCCGGATATAAGAAATAATAGAAATGGAGATATCCTGTTCATCTGGAGTTTTTATTGGTGACGTGTGACAGGTGAGAATTAACAACGCGTAAATCGTAAATCGTAAACCTGCCTGCCGGCAGGCAGGTCGTAAATCGTTTCATATGCGTAAAGAAACCCCGATCTCTTTCATATTCTTTTTTTTGTGTAAAAATAATGATTAATTTCACATGTGGAAGTGCTTAGAGTACTTAAAGTACTTAAAGTACTTAGAGTACTTAGAGTACTTAGAGTACTTAAAAAGGGTAAAACAGGCACCTGCCGGCAGGCAGGCAGGCTCTAGACTCATAACAATACTATGAAAAGAAAGAATTTCCTGAAAATCACAGGATTAGGGATTACGGGGCTGATTGTTGGCTCCGGATCAAAAGGATCAAGCGCGGACTTTCAAAACCCGCTCCCCCCGGTTCTTACAAATGCACAGGGCCCTATCCACAACCTGACAGGGTGGGAAAAACAAAAGGACGTAATTATTAGGCAATGGAGCGATTACCTTGGGATCATTCCTCCGAATCCGTACCCTCCCCGGTTAAGAACAATTGAAGAGGATAGACCCGGGGGAATAATCCGCCAGCTTATTGAATATGAAAACGAGCCGGGAATGACTGTAAGGGCTTACCTGATCAAGCCACAGAAAATTCAGAAATCTCTTCCGGGTGTGGTTGCCCTTCATTCAACCAGTGATAATCAGATGCTGTTTATTTCGGGAGTGGAAAAGGGATCAATTACCCCGATGGCTGCTGAACTTGCAGGAAAAGGATTCGTGGTCATTTGCCCGATGTGCTTTTTATGGCAGGATAAGGGCAGCCGGACCTATGAACAACAGGTTGAACGATTCCACATGAAACATCCCGGATCAAAAGGAATGGCCAGGATGCTATACGACGCCCAAAGAGCTGTTGATGTACTGGTGAGCCTTAAGGAAGTTGATTCAGAACGTTTGGGAGCTATGGGCCATTCTCTGGGAGGTAAGGAGGCTTTTTACCTGGGTGCGTTCGATAAAAGGGTAAAAGTCATCGTCAGCAATGAAGGTGGCATTGGAATAGATTTTTCAAACTGGGACGACATCTGGTACCTTGGAAAGGAAATCCATGAATTCAGGCACCAGCACCATGAATTGCTGGCTTTATGCGCTCCCAAACCTTTTTTACTGATAGGAGGCGAGGACGCCGATGGCCAAAAGAGTCTCGCCTATATTGAGGCGGTACTGCCTGTCTATGACCTCTATGGAAAATCCAAAAACCTGAAATTTTTCAATCATGCACAAGGGCATAATATAACCCCGGAGGCTGAGAAGATGACCTATGAATGGCTGATTGAACATTTATAGAACAATATTTCAAAAAACTGTAATTATCTATTCATTCATAAAAATTACAACCAATGTCGATGACCACATTTGGAAGAAACCATATTTCAATAACAATTGCAACCGGCATTTTCATGTTGGCAGCATGCGCAGGCCGGACAAATAATGCACCGGATGATCCGCAATCACCAAAAAAACAGGAATGGAGTGTCATCGGACCAGGTGGTGGAGGGGGTGTGTTAAAACCTACAGTCAGTCCCTTTAATGAAAATTTTGTCATGACCCATTGCGACATGACGGCAGCCTATGTTTCGCATAACGGAGGAAAGAACTGGGAAATGAAGAACCTTTATAATGTTCCGGACGATTTTGAATTTGATCCGGATGATTCAAATACAGTATATATAGCCACCCGCGGGTTTTTACACAGCGAAGATCGCGGATCCGGGATCAGTATGCTATTGCGGTCAGTGGACAAGGGATCGACCTGGCAGATCATTTTTCCGGATGTCAGCAAAACAAAAAAGAATGAACTGCTGCAGAGCACATTCCTTAAACCCTCTGAAATAATAGAAGGGGCACTGGATGGCACGATCCAAAAGATCAGGGTGGATCCGGCTGACAATAACAGGATATTTCTGGGACTGGCACCACTGATCGATTACATGGGACCGGGAAGAAATAAAGGAATAGCGGAAAATGCCAGACTGATACTTTCTGCCGATCATGGGAAAAGCTGGAAAGTTATAGCTGAATTGCCAGGTAAAAGTGTTACGGGAATATTTCCCTATCCTGAAAACCAGGTGATTGTTTTAACTGAGGGGTCCTGTGTTCGTATCAATGCATTGACCGGGGAATCCGTTGTTCTCCCATTGCCTGTAAAATCAATTGTTGTCGCTGACGGCGGAAGAGGCACCGAGGGGGAACTGATCTATATTCAATCCAGGTTCAGGAAGGAAAACAGGGATATCGTTGGAGGAATGTTTGTAACCGCCGATATGGGAGTTACATGGACCCGGATCAATGAGGGCCTGTTGAAGGGAATTGCAGCGGGTATGGTACCTGAATTCAGGCAGGGACTTTCAGTTTGCAGCTCAAAACCTGAAGTGGCCTATATATCCACGATCAACCCTGTCACAAATAATGAAGGCCATACAGAGTATTTATATTGCATTTTCAAAACCGTCAATGCAGGGAAAAATTGGGAACCGGTTCTGTTGTCCTCCACACCAGGAGGATACATTACAAAAAACTTCAAGGGTTCATGGATGGAGGAGAGTTTTGATCCGGGCTGGGGTGGCAGTCCCATTGACCTGGGAGTGGCCCCCGGAAATCCCGATGTCTGTTATGCCGGTGACAATGGGCGCGGTTACAGAACCACGGACGGGGGAAAAACATGGGAACAGGTTTACAGTCAAAACAATCCGGATGGCTCTTATTCAAACAATGGCCTTAATGTGACAACATGCTATGGAGTTCATTTTGATCCTTTTGATAAAAAGCATTTTTTTATCTGCTATACCGATATGGGGTTGTTCCATACATTCGACGGCGGCGGCAGTTGGTTCCATTCCCTTCATAATATTCCAAGGGATTGGCAGAATACCTGCTATGAAGTGGAATTCGATCCTTCGGTTAAGGACAAGGTATGGTCCGCCTGGGCAAACGCTCATGATCTTCCAAGAACCAAAATGTTCGGTGGACAGGGCTTTGGCGGATTTGAAGGAGGCATTGCCCTATCAACGAATGGAGGAAGGACATGGCAGAAAAGCAATTCCGGTATCCCTGAAAACTCAGTTTGTACAAACATCCAACTCGATCCATCCTCGCCGACGGAATCCCGGGTTTTATATGTCAGCGTATTTGAACGTGGGATATACAAATCAACCGACGGAGGTAAAACATGGAATGCCGCCAACAACGGGTTGGGCAATAACCGGTTTGCCTGGCAGCTGAGACAAAATCTCAATGGCAGGCTATTTGTATTGTTTGCAAGGGGTATGGTAAATGGAGAAACAGTGGATGGAGCCATTTACTATAGCGATGATGAAGCTGCCTCCTGGAAACGGCTGAGCCTTCCGGCAGGTTTCAATGGTCCGCATGATCTCCTTGTCGATCCCTTGAATCCCGAAATTATGTATGTCAGTTGCTGGCCCCGCACAACTGACCAAAAGGATACCAGGGGAGGAGTAATTAAATCAGTTGACGGGGGCATAACCTGGAGGCAGGTTTTTGATGAAAGAGTTCGTGTAAATTCCGCAGGCATGGATGCAAAAAAGCCTGGGACTTTGTACATAAATACATTTCAGAATGCGGCCTACAGGTCGGACAATGGTGGCGAATCATGGGATCGCATTGAAGGTTATCGTTTCAAATGGGGACAGCGGGCAATACCCGATCCGCATAATCCGGATAAGCTGTTTCTTACCTCTTATGGCGGAAGTGTGTTTTGTGGCCCTGCGGCAGGTATACCCGGGATAAAGGATGATATTGTAAATATGCCTGAAGGCTGGTGGTGAGTAATCGGTAACCTGCCTGCCGGCAGGCAGGTCGGTCAGCAGTAACTATTAATAAGATAAAACAATACGGCCGGTGATCCCTGATTCGCTCAGGGGCATATCCGCTGCCGGCAGGTTATCGGAAGGCGATGTTGTCCAGCAATTTCTAAGTTCACCAAATTGGGCAAAATCACCGATAATCCGGTTACGCCAGGTATTCGCCACCCTGATATTCAGCTTGTTTTCCTTTTCTTTCAGCAACCCGGTGACATCAAACATGAAACCGGGAAAAGCAGAGCATCCAAGCAGTTTATCATTCAGGCTTATTTCGTATCCGGCTTGCACTGAATCAACACTGATATATACCGGAGCAGCATTCACCATTTCGGCAGCCAGGTCAAAATTCAGATCGTATTTGACCATGCCGGAATAATATCGAATATCCGGGTCTTCAGACTTTGTCCATGACCTGAAATTTTCAACCGGTATCGTATCTTCCCCGGGCAGATCTTCAAAAACCAGGGAACCTTTGACGGGTAATTCAAAATTGTGCATTAACTCCTGCCTTACAGGAATATCCTGAGTTTTCTTTTCATTGAAAACAAAAAACAGGGATTCTTTGGGCTTGAATTTAACCCGAACGCGGATCAGACCGTTTTGTTCGTGGGATCCTGCCGGCAATGATACAGTTCCATATTGAGGATCCCAGATTTCGGGTGTTTTTCCGGACATCCTGAATATACATTCCCGTTCAACGTCCCTGTCTTCCTGGTTAACCACAAAATAAACATCGGCGGTTCCTGATTTTTTATGGATGTAAAGCAGACTGGAGGATCCGCCCTCATGCCCTGAAAAATCAGGTACGACTTTCTTCCGGTTAAGAATTTCTTTCAGGCTCAACCCGGAATAGACTGTTCCCAGGCCATATTTGTTTTCTGTAATTCCTGTTGTTCCTGCCTTTCCCCAGACATGGCCCGACAAATCAAGCAGATCCTTTTCATTGCGTTCATAGTTAAGGTTACCTGCTACCTGCACAGGCCTGGGTCCTGCAACAACAGCACCCTGCCTGATGAGTTCGGCAATTATTTTCAGGGTATTCAACTCTATTTTACGATCATCGGGGAGGAGCAGGATTTCATAGCTCTGGCCGTTATCAAGCCAAATTTTTCCTTTATTTACCCTGCAATGGTTCATTAATATATCCAGATTGCATTTCTGGGCAGAATATCCGTCGGGCACTTTATAATTGCCCTCCGTATTCAATTCCTGGTAGTTCCGGTCGCCTGTAAAATATAATATATCGGCGGCAGGAACACCCTGCTGCAGCATATACTGAATGCGTGCATGGTAGCTAAACCATTGCGAGGCAAAGTCCCACCACGGATTGTGCCTGTTAAAGCTCTGTCCGAAAACACCCAGGGTAACGCCCGGTTTCTTCTCAAAAGGCTGGTGAACGTAGCTGTGCAACACCATCTGGTTAATACCTGAACAAAATGCCCTGTCGCCGAAAAGCTTCAGATCCCAGGGTGATTCGCTGTAGTTGGCATATCCCGTATAGGCTTCGGCGGGGATCACCTGTTTTCCATAAAGGGCTCCGGCATGTGCAGGTATTTCAAAAGCTGTGCCTGCAACCGGCTCATAACTGATCAGTTTTGTCTCCCTGTCGAATCCCGCCCAGAATTCGAACATGGGCACATCCACATAACTGTTGGATTTAAGTATATCCAAAGGGGGATAGGCAGGACCACCGTAAATTACCTCAACATGCGATTTTACACCATGCTCATGACAGAGTTCATTGAATCTGCGGTAATAATTTTCCTCAATAAGCTCGGCAATGGTTTGCCTGAAATCATGTATGAACCTTTCCGTTGCCTGATCATCATTGACAACGACGCCACAAATAACAGGTAACCAGTTCACCATGCTGTAATGCCGGCGCTTTTCAAATTCCGTAATAAAATTTCGGGTCCAATTCTGGTATCTGCATTCCCAACTGTCAATAAACAGGTATTCGAAAGTATTTCCGGCATACTTGCCGGCATGGGCAACCAGCCTGGCAGGAAAACTCCTGAAATGAAGATTCATGGCGGCAGAATCCATTTTGTCACATTCAAGTCCTGTCCCTGCTTTGGTCGCAGGTCCGTTTTGTGCACCGGTTGTGGTGTAACCGATTCGGAGCACCTCCCATTTACCGGCAGGAGCCTCCCATTTTAATTCCCCTTCAGGAGACATATTCTGCGATATATCCAATATATCATCATATTTAACGGCTTCGCCCCTCTCAGTTCCTTCCACCAGGACATCATTTACCCTATCCGGTATGGTGGTCACGGTTTTCTGCAGGTGGTGCGGTATCCGGGTAAAATATGCCGGATCTTCGTCATTCCGGAGCAGTTCGATCTCACCCACGCCCACATTGGCATCCCGTATGCCGGTAATATTGCTGAAAGTAATCCTGAAGTTCCTTGCTGCAACGGTCTTCATTTCAAAAACCGTAGTTCTGTTAGAGGGAGGGCCGTCGAAAACTTGTATGGTTTTAAAAGACCTGCCATCGGACGAGGCCTGCAATTCAATTTGGTAATGAATATCCCCAAGGTTATCCCATACGAATTCCACCCGGGGGTGAATGGCTAATTTATCCACAGCGAAATCATTGTTGAACAGAATGTCAATAACCGACCCTTCCTTAACCGGAATCATGCTGAACGGATCTCCGTCGTACAAAATATCTCCGGCTGGCAATCCGTCTGCCTTAATCACGGCTTGTGCCTTCTGAAATGAACTTACACCGGATTTTGCCGGAAAGGCTAAAACTCGGATATCCCGGTAATAATCGAGATTCCCTTTGGGTTCAGGAAGCCTGACATCAATTTTTGAACCTCCTTCAATAATTGTCCTGCTCCATGCACACCTTTTCATTGAATTTTCCGGATTTATCCAGGGTCCTCCGCTTGAACTCCAGCCATCACAATTGTGCGCACCGATCTTCATTCCAAGCCTGTTTGCTTCTTCCAGCGCCCATCCGAATAACTGAAACCATTCGTCGGTATTGAATATGGTTTGCGGAACCCCCAGCTCGCGTTCACTCAACAGCCCTACATTGAGAATTGTTGCAGTGCTTATTCCCTGCTTTTTCATTGCTTCAAGATCCCTGGTTATTCCTTCCCTTGTAACAGAGTTGTCGAGCCAGTGCCACCAGGCATGAACTGAACTTTCAGGACCCGGATTTCTAAATTTGCTGATATCCAACAGCGTAACAGGTGCTTTTTTACAATTGACTGCAAGCAGAATGACCATGATGAAGTATAGCCATACGGATCTTTTGAATAGCATGAAATTAAATTTTATGATTTGTAAACTGAATTTTGGTAAAGCATTCCGGCATATGTGTATCGTATATGCCGTGCTTATTCCAGGTCCATGCGGGATGGGGATTTACCTCGATGCCGGAAGGCGTAAGGTTCTGGAATCTTCCGAAAAACATTTTCCATATATCAGCTTCCGACGGCGGGAGGGAACGCCCGTCCGCAAGCCATTTCATTGATTTCCACGGAATTGAGATCTCAAGTGTCCAGCCTTTGTCGACAGTTGTCGGATCATTGATAGTGCCATCGATCTTAACAGCCGTTTGCAGTCCCGGCATATCGTAATCAAGGAATGCCCACCGAAGTCCACGGGGATGGGTACCCCACCAGAATGTGTTCCCGTCGCGGTCGTAATTGCCGCCAAATGTCATGGCTTTTTCTTTAAAAACATCAAATTCAGGCACGTCATATTTGCCATGTTTCTTATAGGCATCCTTCCATATAAAGAACACCTCATATACCGTATTAAATGCATTTACTTCCAGTTCATAGTAACAGTCCCCGCCGTCTATAAAAAGCTCGAGATCATTGTCCATAAAAATGAGGGAATCACGGACTTTTTGTTTTGCACTTATAAGGGATTCCTCTGCCCAAAACCCGGTGTAAAAATTTTCATCATCCCATAAAGCCGCTGCCTGCGTATTATAGATGCCGGGAACACCGGTTACCATATCCACGAACCTGGGGGACCGGGGAGCCTTTTGCCACATGGGCTTATCCAGGTTGCCGTCTGTCTGAATTGGTTTGTCCGTCCTGTAACAGGTATATGTTTCCATATCGTTTTCACTAATCCCGGAAAAAATGTTTCATTACCATTCAATTTCTTCCTAAAGGGAATTATAATAAGCCATAACCTTTATCATATCATCTTCATGATTAAGCCTGATCCTGTTTTTCCTGATAAAATCCTCCATATCCCCTATATGTTCCCCAAGAAGATCCAAAAGATCCTTTTTTGAATTGAAGAGGCGGATCAATCCGTCCTTTGACTTTACATAATACTCACTGGGTTTGTCCACAATTCTCGGGGGCACCTCATTTATTATTCCGTTTGACGGCACCCTCTCCTTGAATACCTTATAATTTCTCCGGTATAGAGAATGTCTGCCGTCGTGCAGTACAAACAGAAAACCACTCCGATCACCAAGGGGTGATATATAATGGGAATAGACCAACACTTGATTTTTCAACCTGATCTGGAAAATTAACCCGGGATCTGAAAGATTATAAATCAGGCTGTCAGGCAATTTAACTTCAATATTGTCGAGGTATGCATTATACCGCATTGGAATACCTGTAAAGTGCTCGGATTTTAAGGTAAGTATCTCACCGTTCACAAAATTCTCATCCAGAAATTCCGAACCACCAACCTTAATGTTTAATTCGGAGGGCTTTGAACTCCCGAAACGCATCTGCGAAGCAAAATCCTGTAAACTCCTGTTTATTCTTTCAGCGTCCTGGGAATAACCTGACTCAAATAGCAGGAAAATCATGAGAAACAGAGATGGCATCCTGCAGGTTGCTGTATAAATCATAATAGCCAGAATTAGAATTATAAAGTATCAAAATAGGTCAATATTTTTATTAAGTCATCATCATTATTCAATTTCAGCTTCTGCTTTTTTATAAAAACGTCCACTTTTGATGCATGGTTGCCAAAAAGATCCAAAAGCTCCTTTTTTGAATTAAAGATCATGGGTATTCCATCGGCAATTTTTACATAATACTCCTTCGGTTTATCTACTATTTTCGGAGGGGATGTTGGTGTAATTCCATTGGTTTCTTCCACCGCTTTCATAAATATTTTGATATTCCTGAAGTAAAGTGCTGATTTACCTTTATACAGCACAAACAGGTAACCGCTGTTTTTTATTTTCCCGGCATCAAATTCGGAATAAACCAGAGTCCGGTCCTTATATAATATTTGATTAATCCCGGTATGATCCGTAAGGTCATAGATATTTCCATCAGCCATTTTAATCTCCATCTTGTCCCTGAAAACATTATATCGCATCGGAACATCCTTATAATTCTCAGATTGTGACGTCAATATTTCTCCGTTCACAAAACTCTCATCAAGGTATTCCGTACCTTCGGTTTTTGTTCGGCTCTTATCTGTACCGGAATTCCGGAACTCCACCTCCAGAGAAAAGTCCTGGAGATTCTTGTTTATATTGTCAATATTCTGACAATGAGCTGATTGAATAAACAGAACCATTATCAGGCCGTGGCAAAAATTCCTATGGTTCATATTGCGGATTATTAAAATTTTTAAAAGGATCCCCAGGTAATAACTAAGATTTTTACTACCCTAAAGTTTCTAAATATTTTTAACAAAATCACTACTGTTCCCGAATATTTGTTTTGATTTATTTTTATCCTACTTTTAGCATTTTAACTGTAAAACCGGTCCATTCATACCACCTGAAAAGAAGGCATGCGGGTTTGGTTTATTATTTGATTACATTAACTAATTTTATGGATTAATTTAAAAATGGAGGAATCATCGATGAATGAATTTCCAAATAAGATAGCAACCGAGGAACAACTGGAGGAGTTTATTTCAAGACCGGGCAGGGATGCCGTGAATATGTTTTCCAGGATCGACGGTGACATCATGTTCCTGGGAATCGGAGGGAAAATAGGTCCTACGCTTGCCCGAATGGCAAAGCGCGCTTGTGATGAAGCAGGCGTCAGGAAAAGATTGATCGGGGTATCTCTGTTTGACTCTCCTGAGCAAAGGCAAAAAATAGAGAATTCAGGTATTGAAACCATTCATGGCAACCTGCTTGATACTGATTTTATCAAAGACCTTCCAAAAGTAAAGAACATTTTTTTCCTGGCGGGTATGAAATTCGGTTCTCTTGATAACCTGTCACTGACGTGGGCTGTTAACACTTATTTGCCTGCGCTGGTTGCAGAACATTTTAAGAACTCAAGGATCGTTGCGTTTTCCACAGGATGCGTATATCCGCTTGTTTCCGTAAAATCGGGCGGTTCGAAGGAAGCTGATATGGCAGAACCTGTTGGGGAATATGCGCAGTCATGCCTGGGAAGAGAAAGGATGTTCGAATATGGAAGCATAAAATACAAAACCCCCGTAGCCCTGATCAGGCTGAATTATTCGGTTGAGTTGCGCTATGGCGTGCTGGTGGATATTGCCCTGAAAGTTAAAAATAAACAACCGGTTGATCTGGCCATGGGTTATTTCAATGTTATCTGGCAGGGTGATGTGAATGATGTTGTACTTCGTTCCCTGGAACATGCTGCAAATCCGGCCTGGATATTGAATATCACCGGGGCTGAGATACTTTCGGTGCGGGAAGTCGCCTTGGAATTTGGTAAATTGTTTGGTGTGGATGTTAATCTCGTTGGGGAAGAAGCCCAGACGGCCCTGCTGAACAATTCGGGAATGGCCCATAAACTATTCGGCCCCCCAAAAGTTCCTGTCAGTCAGCTTATAAAATGGATTGCAGGCTGGATAATAGAGGAGGGTCGGTTGCTGGGTAAGCCCACCCATTTCGAAGTTCGAGATGGTAAATACTAAAAATACCTGATTTTATGCATTTTTCTGAATTGCCGAAAAACATAACGGACGCCTTGCACAAAGGAGTCGTTATTCCTGCCCTTCCTCTTGCCCTGGATAAGAACCGGAAACTGGACCCGCGAAGACAACGTGCGCTGATCCGGTATTATCTTGATGCAGGAGTCGGCGGAGTGGCTGTCGCTGTCCATACGACCCAGTTTGCTATTCGGTTGCCGGAAAACAACCTGTACAGGCCCATACTTGAACTTGCAAAAGAAGAGTTTGACCGTTTTGCAGCGAAAACGGGAAAACCGGTTATCAGGATCGCCGGAGTCATCGGAAAAACCAACCAGGCTGTTCAGGAAACAAAACTTGCTTTAAAAAACGGTTACCATGCCGTGCTGCTTAGTGTTGCTGCTTTTAAGGAATCCTCCAATTCCGAAATTCTTGAACATTGCAGGACAATTGCCGGTATAATGCCTGTGGTGGGCTTCTATTTACAACCGGCTGTCGGAGGGAGAAAGCTGGATGTTGATTTCTGGAGGGAATTTGCACGCATTGATAATGTGATAGCCATTAAAATGGCCCCTTTTAACCGGTACCAGACCCTTGACGTTGTCCGGGGTGTGGCTGAATCCGGGAACTCGGATAAAATTGCGCTGTATACTGGCAATGATGATAACATAGTAATGGATCTGCTGACTGAATACAGTATCCCGGTCGGAAATAAGATTGTAAAAAAGAGAATAGTCGGTGGATTGCTGGGCCATTGGGCTGTATGGACTAAGTCAGCTGTAGATCTGCTTGAGGAAATTCATCAGTCGGAGTGCAAAGGTGATCTGCAGTCCCTGCTTACCAAAAACATCCAGGTCACTGACAGCAACGCCGCGTTCTTCGATGTAACCAATAATTTTGCCGGTTGCATTGTGGGATTGCATGAAGTACTGCGCAGGCAGGGGCTTTTTGAAGGCCTTTGGACACTCGATGAGAATGAGAAATTGTCTCCGGGTCAGCTGGAGGAGATTAACCGGGTATATGCTGCCTACCCTGAATTGAGTGATGATGCATTTGTGGCTGAAAATCTTCGGAACTGGTTATTATAATTTCGCCTAATCCATTTATGTCTGAAAGTGGGCTGAGAATAAGACCGATGTATTTACGCGACGTTGGTGATTCCCTGCTGCTGTCAAATGCAGAAGGCTGGAACCAGACTGAGAATGACTGGAAGCGGCTGGCCAAAAACCCCCAAAACATATGCAGGGTGGCTGAACAGGATAACAGGATCGTGGGAACCGCTACAGCCATAAATTATGCAAATGACGTGGCCTGGATCGGAATGGTGCTTGTGGACAAAGCGCTCCGGGGAAAAGGTATCAGCAAAATGCTGCTGACGGACCTGATAAACAAACTTGGATCATGCAGATCTGTAAAGCTTGATGCAACACCTGCGGGACAACCGGTTTATGAGAAGTATGGATTTAAGGATGAGTATATCATCTATCGGATGACCAATCTGTCGCCGGAAGGTTCTGGCTCCCGGGAGGATACTGACGGCCCTCAGCCGGTCCGGCTAACTGATGTATCAGACATTGCTTCACTGGATCATTCAGTTTTCGGTGCAGAAAGATTTTATTTGCTGAATTCCCTGTTGAATGAATTCCCCGCAAAAGCATGGATGGTGAAACAGGATGGAAGAATTACCGGTTATGCGCTTGGCCGGCAGGGGGTCAGATACCATCAGATCGGTCCTGTTTTTGCCGATGAATTTGTGGTAGCAAGATCATTAATTGCCAAAGCTTTATCAGATCTCCAAGGACAACCTGTGGTTGTTGATATACCGGCTGATAAGGAAGAATTGATCGGTTGGCTGAATGCAAAAGGATTTGTCAGCCAGCGTCATTTTGTGAGAATGTATATGCGGGTCAATCCTTTTCCGGGCCGGCCTGAAAACCAGTACCTGATCTGTGGTCCAGAATTCGGGTAATGATCTAAAATTTCTCTTTCCTGTTATAATCTTCCTGCAACCTGGCCGGGTCCATGGTTTCAGGTCCACCCTCATGGACAACCAGCCGGTATCTCAAAATAACGGGTTGGTTAACCTTCATGGCGATCCTGTCACGTCCCGGAAATACGATGTTCTGCATGCTTGCGGCCTGCCTTAATATCCATGGGGCCGGAAAATTGGGTGTAGCGTCACTGCAAAGGATCGTTAGTCCGCTTCTGTTCCCATTAGCGCTGAAAGTTCCTGTGAAATCCATCCATGGCCCTGCTTCGATCTGTAATGTCCGGGGAGTCACAGGTCCGTTTTCCGATGTGAAAACCAGATCGGGCGGCAACTTAATCCGTGCGCAGAAACCACCGTATCCTTTTTCATCCTGTGATCCGCCAATGCTCACATCCGGTATAAGCGCCCTAATGTTAATTTGAAAATCCATAATGCGCAAACCATTCTCCAGCGGATAAACTTTTATTACGGTATTTTCATGGATAAAAGGTTTCCCGTTTTGCCATACAGATGATTTCCAATCCACATCAACCATCAGCCAGGCGAATGATTTTCCGGTTCGGGATCTGACTCCGGTTACATCCTGTGAAATACTGTCCAGGACCCATCCGTCTCCAACCTTTTTATTGTTGATATAAAGCTGATGCCAGGCCCAGAATATGCCCCGATGATAGGGATGATCCTCCGGAAATTCCTCGGTCAGTGTATCTCCTGAAATGGAATACAGGGGGTGCAGGTAATTATTGCAGACATACCTGCCAGTCAGCGATTTCTTTTCCCTCTGGTAAAAAAATACGGGTTTCCCGTTTTCGGACAATTCAACACCTTGTTCATTTTCTGCAAAGGAGAAAGGCGTTTGCTTTTGTTCCCTGCAGGAAAATGCCGTTCCCAGCGTTAAAAATAAAAGAAAAAGGTACCCCCGGCTTGTCATTTTCAGACAATTTTTTTCTTTACCGGATCCCATTCTACGCGCCTCTTCTCAACATAGGATGTATGCGCCATCAAACAGGCGATTCCTTCTTCAAAGGCACGCTCTATATTTGCCGTGGGTGTACCCCCGGTACGGATACAATCGATCCACTGTTTAAGGTGGAGATGGGTAACATCTACCTGGCGGCCGTTTATGTTTGTTGTGGTGAGTCCCCGTGAAGCATAATATTTCTGCGTGGCGGTGGTAACTGCATCCACCTTACCCGATCCTGGTTGTATGGCGATCATGGGTACGGAAGTATCTATAATTCCCTCGTCGATCTGCTTCTTATATCGGGTGGAATTATAGTCTGCATTGATACTGATCGACTCTCCCAGTTCCATGGAGGCATCATGTCCCATAAAAACCCGGCCGCGGTCTCTGCTGCTGGCAAGGCTGGCGCTGTAAATCAGGGTCAGTTCGCGTTCGGGGTACTCGAATACACAGTGAAGTATATCCGGCATATCACGGTTGTCCTTCCAATAATAAATACCGCCGGAGGACACCACTGCTTTTGGAATACCGATCCTCAGCAATTGGTTAACCGCATCAAACTCATGGGTGAAAAGCTGTCCGATCATGCCCATATCATAGTCAAACCACTTGGTCCAGCTGTAATACCGGTCTATGCTGAAGGGCACATAGGGTCTTGATCCCAGCCATTGCTTCCAGTCGATCGACTTTTCATCACCCGGCTTAGGATTACCGTTTGCATCCAGATGGCGGATCCAGGCTCCCTCAGCAGTATTCCGATTGGTGGTGGTTTCGACCAGCGTGATTTTACCCAAAATATCCCTTTTTACAATCTCCTTTGCCTGTTGAAAAACGACGTTCTGCGTTATCTGATGCCCAAGCTGATAAACGATCTTTGAGTCCTTAACAGTGGTATACAACTCATTGAGCTCTTTTTCCGAAAGAGCGGGACTTTTCTCGCAGTAAACATGCTTCCCGGCCCTGGCAGCCGCAATGGATATAGGGGCATGGTGATGATCTGGTGTGGCTATCACCACGGCATCAATATCTTTATCTGCCAGCATTTCCTGGTAGCTCATATACCTCTTTACAGGGAGCTTCCCGGCTTTCTCTCCACCCTGCCTGACATCATTGCGGGCAATCACAAGGCCTCTTTCCGCATGTAAATCAAATACATCACATATGCCGACCACAGCGACATTCAGGTTATCCTGCTGCAACCAGTCTTCGAGTGTATTATCCTGTTTCCTGGCTTCAACCTCATCCGGATGCATAAAACCCAGTCCTTTTGCCAGATCGTTGGCCCTGCTCCCGAATCCGATAATCCCCACGCGAAGCGGATCCCCTGTATTTGCAACAGGGTTGCTCAACGGCAGGGGAATTTCCAGATTCTCCAGGCCCAATTCCCTGATCACCCTGTTCTTCCTTGTGTTGGCTGCGGCATTGCTTTTCACGACTTCCCAGCCCAAAATCCCTAAAACAGGAATCCCGGCCAGGGCCTTCAATACTGATCTGCGTGATTGATTTGATTTTTTTGGCTGATCGGTATTTGCAGCCGAAGATTTCTTATTATCTTTTGAAATGGCCATAATAAATATCCTCCCGGATTATTTCTTTTTTAAATTCGTATTTGAAAATAGAGACTCCAACCCAAAAACCCGGTGCGCCGGAAAAACTGCCAGGACAAATAAAGCCATGGCTTCGATCAGGGTTTTGTTTACAACCAGGTTGTTGCCTTCCGTAGGCATTGAATATTCCAGCCCGATCAGGGGCGGATTGTTGAGAAAATACATCAGCAGCAGAAGGGCTCCTGCAAATGCGGCAAATCGGCTAAATATACCAAGAATCAATGCAACACCCAATGCGATCAATCCCCAGGTATTCAAAAAATCAACAGCATTCAATACACCGGGGTTGGAAATTATCCAGTTGGCAAAACCGGACAAAATCCATTTTGATTCGCTCAGGAATCCAAATGAGGACCAATCCGGCGTGATCAATTTTGAAATACCTTCGTAAAGCAAATGCCAGCCTACCAGTAACCGCAAAATAACGAGGGTGGTAATTTGAAGTGATGAATACAATTTGTTATCTTTCATGATAAAATTTATTAATATTGTAAGCTATCGTAACTTCTTGGTTTATTTATGAAAGGATTTGAAACGCGACAAAAATATATATAAATAGGTAATCCTGCAAATGCTGCAATGAAAAAAAGGGATCATAAATTAATTCCCGGCCGATAATAATAATCAAATTAATGGAAAATACCAAAAGATTAGTTGCACTTGACGTATTTCGCGGGCTGACGATTGCTCTGATGATCGTCGTAAATAACCCCGGGAGCTGGGAGCATGTTTACCCTCCTCTCATGCATTCCCGCTGGCACGGATGCACTCCTACCGACCTGGTGTTCCCTTTTTTCTTGTTCATAGTGGGGACTGCCATGTGGTATTCATACAAAAAGTACCAGCATAGGCTTACCCGGGCGCTTGTAATGAAAATTTTAAGGCGCACGGCTTTGATATATATTATTGGTCTGGCTATAAATGTTTATTCAACGTTCAGCCTTGACTTTACACAAGTCAGGATCATGGGAGTTCTGGCGCGGATTGCCCTGGGTTATGGAATTGCATCTTTTGTAGTCCTTTCCGTCAACATTAACCGGGTAAAGATAGCATCGGTACTCATCCTGCTGGCTTATTGGGCCGTCCTTGCAATCTTCGGAGGGAATTCCCCGTTTTCACTTGAAGAGAACTTTGTCAGAAGTTTTGATATATCGGTTCTGGGTATAAACCACATACCTGTGTTTCATGGTGTCAAATTTGATCAGACCGGCCTTTTGAGTACCCTTCCTTCCATAGTTAACATCCTGCTGGGGTACCTGGCAGGAAACCTGATTGACGGAACGGCAAAAAAGCCTGTGGCTGTCAGGCTTCTCATTATTTACGGACTTACCGGCATTTTGGCCGGCAGGATCTGGGATCTCGTATTTCCCATAAACAAACCCCTGTGGACATCTTCCTTTGTCTTGTATACCTGCGGATTTGCCTCACTGTTCCTTGGTATCCTGCTCTGGGTCATTGATGTAAAAGGCCATGTAAAATGGACAAATCCCATCCGGGTTTTTGGGATGAATCCGATCTTCATTTATGTGGTGGCTGAATTCCTGGCCATCACATTATGGATCAGAACTGCACACATGCCTGCAGGGGAAAGCATATCTATAACAGAGTGGATCTATTTGAATATCTTCCGGCCCGTTGCCGGTGACCTGAATGGTTCGCTGTTGTACGCCATTGTCTTTACATTTATATGCTGGTTTTTCGCATGGTTACTCTACAGAAGGAAAATATTCATCAGACTCTGAAGCAGAGGCGAGGGTTTTGTCACTTGTTCGAAATCCTGATTTCGTGCTTTGCTCCTCACTTATTACATTAAACCATATTAATTCCAACCCTCCCTGAAGTATTTTGCAAATTCTTTTTGATCTTAGCTGATAAATTATTTCTTTTGCATCTGAATATCAGGAACAATCTATCATTAAAAAAGGAGGTAATAATGGCCGGACCGGGAGCATATTGGTTTGGGAAGGAAGAAATGGATGCTGTTGCAGAAGTGATCCAAAACGGATACCTTTTCAGATATGGCAGTGAAAATGATCCGAAATTTCTTCACAAAGTGGCCACACTCGAAAAAGAATTTGCCAAATACAGCGGAGCCGGGTATGGCCTGGCTACTTCATCCGGTACATCCTCACTGGTGGCCTCCGTACTGGCATTGGGACTTAAACCGGGTGATGAGATCATAGTGCCGGCCTACACGTTTGTGGCCAGTTATTCCTCGGTTATTTTTCCGGGGATAATCCCGGTTCTTGCTGAAATTGATGAAAGTCTGACCCTGGACCCGAGGGACTTAGAAAACCGGATAACATCCAGGACAAAAGCAATCATGCCGGTTCACATGCTGGGTAATCCATGCGATATGGACAAAATCATGGCCATTGCAAAAAAACACAAGTTATTTGTGCTTGAAGATTCCTGCCAGGCTGCAGGTGCATCATACAAAGGAAAAAAGATAGGCACCATCGGAAATATCGGTGCGTTTTCCCTGAATATATTCAAGACCATAAACAGTGGCGACGGAGGATTGGTGGTAACCGATGACAAGAAACTTTATGAAATTGCATTCGGAGTGCATGACCAGGGCCACAAGCCCAGCAGGCTCGGAGTTGAGGTTGGTGCCCGGAGTGTTCTCGGCCTCAATTTCAGGATGAACGAACTTACGGCTGCTGTGGCCCTCACGCAGTTAAAGAAGCTTGATAAAATAGTCTCCACCCTGCGCGAAAAAAGATCAAAACTGAAAACCCTCATCCAACAGGCCCGGGGATTTAAATTCAGAACCTTAAATGATCCTGCCGGGGATTGCGCCACACTGTGCACTGTAATATTTGAAACCAGGGAAAAGGCGGAAAAGGTTTCGCAGGCACTGGGCTCAAAAACCATTGACAAAAGCGGATGGCATGTATACCATAATATGGAACATGTGCTGAGGCATCTGAAAGAAGTAGGCCAGCCTCATACCAAGGGATCATACCCCCGTACCGACGATATTCTCAGCCGCTCCATGAACATAAGCGTAGGTGTCGTGGACGGAGGGCTGGGAGCCGGATGGGGCATTAACATCAACTCTACGGATGCAGAAATTGAAGCTGCTGCAAAACAGTTTATTGCGGCCTGCAAATTATAATATTACCGATCCTGCAACCAGTCCGGAGTATGTGAAGGGAGACGAGATAACACGGGGGGTTAAACGATTTTTGACTCAATATTGAGGTATTTCGCCAGCTTTTCCAGCAAGGCAGCGTGGTGACCTACACCAAGAGCAAAATGATGGGTAGGACCTTCCTTTATCCAGTTCTTCAGAAAGGTTCTTATTTCGGGTTTAAAGAAACCCCTGGTATTGGTATTGCCGGTCGCCGGAATTGGCCCGCTTACAGATTCACCTTCTGCGATGATAAATTTAAACCTGCCTTCATAGGTTGAATTGATGGAAAGCATTGTAATGGGACCTTCCCTTATTTTGAATTCCACACCTGCCCCGCTGCCCGGTTTTCCATGGTATTTTTTCAAACTCCGCAGGACGGGTTTTCCATCGGCAATTGAAATGTTATGGGGACCGTCATGGCCAACAAGTACAAAGCCTTCCAGGAAGTCGACAGGATGGAACTCGGCAAAACTCCCGCCGATCCCAAGCCGGTCAAAGATAAGCAAAGCCACCAGCGTCTTCAGATCCGATTCCCCGCACATGGGAATATGCGCGGCAGTAAGCAGGGAATTACCAACAATCAGGTTTGACATCACCTGTTGCACCTCACTGTTTTCCATGCCGTCGTAATAATAAGACAGTCCGTTCAGCTGGTTTTGTCTCACAAAATGTTCCAGGGCTACACTTACTTTTGCTGAAATCCTGAGGTCTTCATCACGCAGTTTCAATGAAATAGGATCGGATACCGGATCTGGGGTATCAAAAAAATCAAGGATTTTCATTTCAGCCCTTTTGATGTCTGCCTCAGAAACCTGATCATAGCTTTTCATTAATTGATTCGCCTCGCATTGCACAATATGGCATCCGAAAAACGACGTAAGCATGGTGGCATCAGTATGCATGTCAAGCATGGCATTAATCGGATGACCCAAATGTCCCAGGTGTGCATTTTTCAGGTCATGAAGCACCCGGGCTATGCGGCAATATTCCCTTATTTCCCGGATTGCATCCCGATCATTATTCAGGGTACCGATGATCACATCGGGGACTCCCTTCCCCATCCGGACGGCAACCCCTGCAAATTCAGGAAGTGCGCATATATCATCATTGGCCAGCTGCATGTAGGTTGATGCTTTTGCATAATCCAGTGCCGTCATCGGCTGCAGGGCTACCAGAACCAGAGGGATGCGGATGGTTTTGATGATAATTCCGAATGTGCCCGACGTGGCATAAGTCAGCATGTCACAAAACAAAAAATCAAGGCTTGCACTTTCCATGTTCTGTAAAGTTTCATAAGCCTTTCGGGGTGAATCAACCATTCCGAAATCAACCACTTCAATTCCGGGTGTGCATTCAGCGATTAATTTCCTTAGCTGTTCCAGTTTTTGCATCAGTTCAGCGTGCAGGCCAGGGAATTGTTCCCAGTATTTGTCATATCCAACTCCGAATAAACCAATTCTTACCGCAGATTTTCCTGCAGTTTCGAATGACTGCATATCGTCAGTGATCATAGGAATTACTGTTATATATTCAAATATAAGCTATTTGACGAAAACAGCACTTTTTTGCCCAATCCGCGGAATTAACAACATAAAACCGGCAAAAGCTACCGGGTACATTACACCGGCATACCACCACACGGGATCATAGGAATAGCTGGTTACCACATACCCGATGACCGGGTTCAGAACCATCGCCAACACTGCACCGGCCGAACCTGATAATCCCACCACCGTGGATGTGGCATGCTTTCCGAATATATCCCCAATCGAGGTAATATAATTGGTGATCCATAAACCATGCGCAAAAAATGCAATGGACACCAATATCATAACGACCAGGGTTGATTGGATCAGTCCGATAGAAACCAGGGGGATTGTCATAGCTGCTGCTATACCCATCACCAGTTTCCTGGCAAGGTTGAGATTGGAAGTTTTAACAAATATCAAATCCGAAAACCATCCTCCGGCAATATTTGCAACACCCAATGCCAGGAAAGGGATCCATAATATCTTCCCAATATCAGTCAGAGAAAGAGAATGATATTCATTCAGGTATTTCGGTATCCAGAACATGTAAAAATAGAAGATCGGATCCAGGATAAACCGCATGCCGATAAAAACCAGGGCTTCCTTGTCCTTCAGAATCGCAGTAAGCTTAAGGGTATCTTTTTTAGTCCCGGTTTCCTGAATCCCGGATCCTTTCTGAGGAAAATGTGACCCTCCCTTCCGTTTTGTAAAGAACAGCCAGGCAGCCAGCCATATAAAACCAAAACTGCCCGTAATGAGAAAGACAGGTCTCCAGCCGAACATCCCCAGAAGGAAAACGCTCAATGGCGGTGCAATCACCGCACCGATTGCCGAGCCTCCGATCGCTATTCCGTTGGCCAGGGCGTGCTTATTTTTGGGAACCCATTCTATCACGGCCTTAATTGCTCCCGGAAAGCAGCCTCCTTCACCGACGCCTAACAGGAACCGGAATATGCCGAAATGCATAACACTGTTGGCCATACTATGCAGCAAGGTGGCAAAAGACCAGAACCCGACAGAAATGCCAAGACCCAGGCGGCTCCCGAACCTGTCAATCAAAATACCCCCCAGGGTAAACATGATAGCATAACCCACCAGGAACCCGGTATTGATAAAACCATATTCAATATTCGAAATATGAAGGTCTTCCCTGATTTTAAGAATAGAAACAGAAAGTACCTGCCTGTCGAGGAAACTCAGGGATGTAGCAAGGAGAAGGAGACCAACAATGACCCAAAATCCGTTCCTGGATTTCACTTTCATTATTCAGGATTTATGACAGAAAAAACAGGGCTTCGGTTTGTTTGATCCGCCGGGATTTAAATCATGACTGCGATCTACTTTTTCCTGATCACGTTAATTCCGGCCGGAAGCATCAATAAAAAAGGGATAATCCATATAGCCCAGTACGAAAAACCTTCGAACGGGTTTTCAACTGTATAAATATACTTCTTCCTGCCGAAGATGTCAACCAAAATATCAGGAGTATACGGATCCTTTGCATCAGGATAATACAATGACGCCATGCTGCTGTAGGCAGCCCTTACCAGTTCAGGATTTGCTGAAATGGACGCAGTATCATAAGGAACCACAATACCAAAGTCAGGATCGAGCATATACGTTGCGGTATCATTTAATTCTGCCCTGACCACCACGTGATGTCCGCCTACGTCCATCAATTCAGCTTTTATACCGTTATCAAGCAAAACACCCTTCACAATTATTGAATGGGTTGAACACAATCCGACTCCCCGCTCCAGGTTCTTTTTGTAATTGGTGAATTCATAGGTGTTATATTTCCGGGGGCAGATCCACGATGCGAAATTTAAAAGGTAGTTTTCCCAGACCGGAACCCGCATGTAATATTTCTTTATCCCGGCTTCCTTCCAGTAATGGATGAACCCGTCATTAACCACCTTGTTGATCCTGATGCCAAAATCAACATCGGATTCGTTGTCCTTTCTTTTCAACAATTCCAGTATTTCGGGATATTGAATTGAAATATCATTAATTCGGTTTCTCAGCGTTTTTTCCTCGGAATATACAGCCGGGTTCCTCATGCATTTGAATAACCCGTAAATGTTAATACCCAGTAAAAAAAGGCCGGTCAAAAGCAATATAAATCTGAAAATTTTCATGTTGATGATTTTATTGTTTATTTAAAATCTGTAGCTTAAACCTGCTTGTATACCCTGCTTTGTCAAAGTAGTATAAAACCGAAAAATTCTGAATAATGGTTATGGCAATTGTAAATCCAGGTTTCTGTTCAGTTCAATTTCTTTCTTAATATCACCGCTGATAATTGTGTAAGGTGATGACCTCACTATATTTCTGCCTTCCATGGCATATTCGGGCAATTCGGCCATCAATTCCCCGTGGTCATCGGTTGTTGTTATCAGCACGGGGGAATTTGAACTGTTGAGGATAGTCACTTCAGCATTTTTTACTGGCGTGCCTCCGGCATTATTGATTTTGATATGCAGGGTCCAGTATACGGTATAGCTGTGATCCTGTTCCGTTGCATCCAGCGAAAAATTCTGCCCTACAACGGTATTTGACCTGAATTTAATGTTTTTTGCCACACAATCGTCGCATCCCATGCTTCCGATCCTGAATGTATTGAATTTTGCTCCATTAAGGGGAAGGATCGTGTTATTGTAAATATTGGAATTCGAAGCTCCCCCGTAAAATGAAGCAACCCAGGCTGCCGGTACATTGGTGGTTATCCGGTTGTCATAAAATTGTCCCCCAAAGTATTTGGGTCCCCCGCAGATATAAAATGCAGCGGTAATTGCCCGTGAGGACGGGTTCACTTTATTTACAACCATTTCGTTGGCATAAACATAGTTCTCACCCCCGCTTGCGCTGTAATATATTCCCCAGGACATGGGTATATATTCCGGAGGCTCGGGATAGTCTTTTGCCGTAATATATATTTTATTGTCATGGATCCGGTTGCCGACAGATGCTTTCGGCGAACCGGGTGCCGCATTATAATCACCCATTCTGATTCCGGCTGTGCTGTATTCTTCCCTTCCGTATTCACAGGTGGGTGGAGATGTTTCAATTCTGAAAACATTATTGAAAACTTCGGTATATCGGGAAACATAAATGCCGGAACCCTGATTCGGTTCAAACCTGTTGTTGAAAATTTTTGAACTGTCTCCTGTACCCATAATACTATAGTGATTGGTTACGGTCTGGGCATTTTTAAAAAGGTTATCATGCACCATTGAGTACCTGCCTTTAATCGACAGGCACCCCTGTCCTCCGTAGAATTCCGAGTTCATTACTTCAGAGGGATTTGTTCCCCTGATAACCACGGAACAAAGAAAAACATGACGCTGTATCAGAAAAGGCATATCCACATCAAACCTGCAATTGCTGATATCGGCCCACAGCATGTCCGCTGCGCCGGCACTGATTCCTCCTGTCACAATCCTGACATTCTCCAGCTTTATCTTAGTGCCGCTTGCGGATGACTGAATACCCCATGTGTGGATGCCATCGAATCCGCTGCGGATGGTCCCGTTTTTAATGGTAATGGTTCCCTTGCCGGTTACCCGGGGTAAAGATGACAGTGGTTTGCCGGAACCAAAATCCTGCGTATAATCATAAAAGGTCGGTAATATGGGCGGATAGGATTCAAGGATCAGATGATCATAATGGGCAAGCGGAGTGGTGTTTTCAATAATGCTGATGCCGGCATCCATGGCAGGACGGATATCAATTTCATCCACCAGGCAGTCGGTGTCCGCTTTTACCCGTACCCTGTATTTTCCCGCAGGTAATCCGGTGAGGTGCGCGTAAACAAAACCGCCTCCCAGGCGGGGCGATTTTTTTTCAACAGGACAGCTTTCCCTCGTGCCGTCGCCGTATTGAGTCATGCACCTGACCTCACTACCCTTTGCATCCTCCACATATATACTGATCTTCATTTCATCATCCGGATACTTCTTCATATCATGGTAGTACCTGCCCGTAATACCGCACATGGCAAAATAGGAACGGTTGCCTTCCGGCAGGTTAATGTACACCGAAGTCAGTTCGTCCCCGGCCCGGAGGCTAAGAAGTTTCTTCCCCAGGAACACATGTACATCCTCCGTATTTAGCAGTTTTGCACCCGGTGCCCCCGAAAGATCCCATCCGGTCAGGCCTTCTTCAAACCCAGAATTGGGAATATGTTCATAGTCCCCGTCCAAATAGGTCACAGTGTATCCGTTAAGGTCGAGTATAACATCCTTACCCAGGAATATAGTACTTTTCGAACCGGAAATATCATTTGTCAGAACATAAGTTGTGCCTGCCTTTGAATAAGAACCCGGCTTTGAAAGCGGCACTTCATTTCCTGAAATTTTCCGGTGTTCAGCCTGGTGATATTGGGCGTAACAATCAGATGCAAAAATTAAAGTCAGGATTACACAAGTAGTTTTAAGCATGCCTTCCCGTATTATGTAATAAGCAAAAGAAATGATAATTTCATTAAATAACAAGTTAATGAAAGATAATTACATTGTATTTAATTATGAATTGGAGGACGGGGAGCACTCATGCGCGGGCCTCAGGCATAGAACTATATGCGGTATTTATTCTGTATTTCAGTAGCTTCCCTGATCTGTTCATCATACGTAGGCAGGCCAAATTCCTTTAATACTTCTTTTACCTTAATATCCGGGTGGAGACTTTCAATGGTTGCGAAATTTTCCGGGTGGTTAATATTAAACCGTAAACCCCTTCCGTATTTCTTTTGAATATCGTCAAACTTAAGCGTCTGTGGCCAGATATGAATAAATTCCTTTTCGAGGTTAACCGGGGCAACGACCCAGCGTGCAAATTCACCATCTGAAACAATTACCTCGCCGTTTATGTCGATAATCCTGGCATCTTCACCCGTGCCGGAAACAATATAATAGTGATTAAGCCATGCATAGTGGCTGAGGAGGTTCTTATAAGAGGCCTGTGAGGAAAAAAGGACCAATTCGGCACCATCCTGCTTCAGAGAATGCCAGCTGTCAAACCATTGGGCATCCATGCATATTTCCATTCCAACCGTCCCAAAATCGGCTTTAAACACCGGAGGACGAAGGGAACCGGGCGTTACCCCCCCGCCCTTATAATAAGTTTCCGGGATCACTTCGGTATCCGTAGGTCGCACCTTGTGGAAAATACCGTCAATCTTCCCCTGGCGGTTCAATAATATGGAACTGTTGTAGAACTTGCCTTCCTTGCTTGTTATGACAGGACAAACTATATAGCAATTGCGCATTCTTGCCACTTCGGCAAGCATTGTGGTGACCGGTCCCGGGCTATCCTCTGATTCGGCCACTTCTGCAAGGGTCCCCACATCTTCGACCCAGGAAATATTTATTGTTTCAGGGAGACAGATAATATCAGGCTCAAAGGCGTAAACGCTTTCCATCCTGGACAGCACATCCTTCATCCGTTTTTCAATTGTTTTCTCGGGCCATAGTCCTTTAAGACTGATGGCAGCTGCCCATACTTCCCTGGGCAGTCTGTTTTCTCTCTTAATCATGATAATTTCCTCCTGTTAAATCTCTTTGTGTCCATGCGGCATAAATTTTTCAGAGCCTGTACTTGTTCTGTGCCTCTTCCGTAATTGCCAGCAGGATATCGTTTGACTGGATTTCAAATTCTTTCAGCACATCCTTCACTTTCAGTCCCGGATCCCTGCTTTCTATTGTGATCACATCCGTTTCATCCCATACCTTAACAGCCAGACGGTTGCCGTATTTATTAAACAGGTCCGGCAGCCTGTCCCGTGTGGGCCATGTTGGCGTATTCACTTTTTCAAGGTTGATATTTGACCATGCATATCTTACAAAAGTGCTACTGGCATCGATATCATTACCTGACATGTCTATAATCCTGGCATCGCCGCCTGTGCTGGAAACAATGTAACATCCGTTTCTCATGGCGTAATAATTAAGTATCCTTCCACCCGGAAATTGGGATGAAAACAGAATGATCTCTGCACCTTTTTTCATCAGGTTATCCCATCCATCGGACCAGTTGGCATCAAAACAGATTTGCATCCCGACCCTGCCAAAGTCTGTTTCAATCACGGGCTGATCCAGGGATCCGGGAGTAATCCCACCGCCCTTGTAACTTGTTTCAGGCAGGATTTCTGTCTGTACCGGATGAATTTTATGGTAAACACCGGCTATTTTTCCATTGCGGTCGATCAGGAGAGTGCTGTTGTAGAAATGTCCCGCTTTGGCTGTAAATATGGGACAGGCAACATAGCACCGGTGCTTTCTGGCGTAATCAGCAATCCGGCTTGTCACAGGACCCGGCACTTCTTCATCTTCAGCAATTTCATTCAACGGTTTTTCCTCCTCAACCCAGCTTGTATCAAACAGTTCCGGAAGGCAGACTAGGTCAGGTCCAAGACCGGCAACGTCTTCCATTCTCTCAAGCATTCTTGCGATCCGTGATTCACGGGTTTTATCGGGCCATAATTCCTTCAGATCGACACCCACAAGGCACACTTCCCGGGGTAATTTCTTTTCCCCCAAAGCACTACCCTGCCGGCAGGATAACATGGACGTCCCCACCAATCCTCCACCAAGTCCAATTGAGGTGTTTCTCAGGAAATTACGCCTCGAAACAGTCGTTATGTTTTTCATATATTCTGCATTTATCAGTACCAAAAGTAAGGATAATATCAATTACAGGTAAATAAATTTGCTTATTCCGGATTACAATTTCAGAGTGTATTCATTTAAACGGTTGGTGATATAATCGCCGGAATGATCAATTAAAATTGATTGCCACAATTTCGGTATATTTGGATTGCAAAGGGAAATGCTTCCTGAAATTGCTTCCAAAAAATGTGATCCATGATATCCAGAAGAGAATTTATTAAATCATCCGCCCTGGCAGGAGCAGTAAGTATTATGCCTGCAGAATCCCTGATAGGGCCTGCCCTGTCGAAGAAAATTACGATTCAATCGGTCAGTTCCAATTTCGAACGCGAGCCACTGATTCGGCCTTTCGGGTTTAAAGGCGGGTACATCAATGAGATATGGCAGACCGTGAACTATCTTCAATCCGCCTCTGGTTTTGAAAAGGCCGGTTTGGGAACCCAGGGAGTACTCTGGTCCGACGCATCGGTATTTTCAAGGCATGCAGAAAGCGGCGGAAATGCATTGATGTATGTTATGAATGAATATGCATTGCAGCTGATAAAGGGACAAACCTTTGAAAACCCGGTTGAATTGCTCGACCGTATTATTGATGACGTATATGAATACGGCAAGAAAATAACCTCAAATCCTGCATTAAGGAAGACCTTTGCATTAAACGCCCTTGTGGGTGTTGACAATGCAGCCTGGATGCTTTATGCTGCGGAAAACCATATAACGGATTTTGATGATCTGATCCCTGATAAATACCGTCCTGCCTTGTCAAACCACCATAAAAAGGTGGCAAGTATTCCCCTGATGGCCTATGCCATACCCATACAGGAAATTGAACAGGCGGTTCAGTCCGGTTACTTTTTTATGAAGATCAAAATTGGTCAACCCGGAACACAGGAAGAAATGCTGGCAAAAGATATGGAAAGGATTACTGCCATTCATAAGGCCATAGGCAGCTCCCGGACAGAACATACACTGAATGGAAAGCTTCCCTACTATTTCGATGCTAATGGCAGGTACGAAAAGAAGGAAACCCTGATGAGGCTGATCGACCATATAAAAAAGATCGGTGCATTTGAACAGATAGCCATTATTGAAGAACCTTTTCCGGAAGAACTGGAAATGGATGTTTCCGATATACCCGTCAGACTCGCGGCAGATGAAAGTGCCCATACGGACAAAGATGCGCGGGTAAGAATTGACATGGGATATAAGGCCATCGCTCTGAAGGCGATTGCAAAAACACTGAGCATGACAATGAAAATCGCCGGTGTGGCAAAAGAACGCGATATTCCCTGTTTATGTGCTGACCTTACTGTAAATCCCATTCTGATCGACTGGAACAAGAATGTGGCAGCCCGTCTGGATGCTTTTCCCGGGCTGGGCACAGGATTGCTTGAAACCAACGGTCACCAGAATTATAAAAACTGGTCAACCATGGAAACATACCATCCCTATCCGGATGCCTCCTGGCGGAAAACCATAAACGGAGTTTTTACACTGACCGAAGATTTTTATGAAAAGAACGGGGGAATCCTCTCTGATTCCGCTCATTATTTGAGCATGTTCCGTCATTAATACCTATATGCTTCAGCCATGGGTTCTCCGGATATCAACTGCTTTTGATGCTTCCTGCGTTTTTATGAATCCTGTCGATCGCCATGGCAATGTCATCCATGTCTGCATGTGTACCAAGCAGGAGATTCTGCATCAGCCATACGGCTTCTTCGCACAGGACATCATTTACGGGGCATAGATTTCTTTTCACATAGGCATCGAAATCCAGCATTTCCACAGGGTACATTTTTCGGAAATTTTTGGACTGGAAAGCATTTTTAAGATAGGGTTGCCTGTTTAAAAAGGGTGCGTATCCGCTTAAGTTTGGAATCCCTTCTGCATTAAGGGCTTTGAGAAATGTATCCCGCGATATTCCCTGGAATTCTTCTTTTTTGTACCGGAAAGCAAACATGTGAAAAGCAGCCCGGGTGACATTATCATAGAGCCTGTAGGGAACAATGCCGGGTATATCCTTAATCCTTGATTTTAGGTACTCAGCGTTTTTGTTGCGGGTGGTTGTTTCACTTTCCAGTCTGCCCAGCTGGGATAGTGCCATAGCAGCCTGGTATTCCGTAATCCGCATTTTGGTTCCCATCATCACGGCTCCGGATCCTACCGCTCCGATTACGGCGCCATGGGGAAATCCCATATTGTGGTAGGAATAACAACGGTCAATAAATTCCTCGTTATCGCTGACGATGGCGCCCCCTTCTCCCATGGGAAGGTGCTTGGAATTCTGAAAGCTGAAACAACCGGCATCCCCAAATGTCCCTATTTTCCTGTGATTTATTTCAGCCAGCCAGGCCTGGCAGGCATCCTCCAGAACCAGGAGCTTGTGTTTCTTCGCTATCTCCATGATCCTTATCATATCGGCAGGCATTCCCAAAATATGCACCGGCATGATCAGTCGCGTGCGGGCTGTGATCTTTGCCTCAATTTTTGCGGGATCCATCTGATAGGTATCCGGGTCAACATCGACAAATACCGGCATAGCCCCGGCTATCAGAACTGCCTGGATGCTTGAAATCCAGGTATAGGGAGGTACGATCACCTCATCGCCGGCACCGATGTCAAACTGAATCAGGGAAGCGATAAGGGCACTCGTACCGTTCACAACAGAAAGACACCGTTTTGTACCGATGGTTTCAGCCCATTTCTTTTCAAATTCATTCACAACGTCGGCGCGGGACCAGATCCCGCTTCGAAGCACCTTCAGGACCTGGTCTTCATCAGTTGAAGGAATCCAATTCGGCCAGTGCGGCCAGGGTTTTGTGCGAACAGGTGTGCCTCCCAGAATGGCCGGTTTATCAGCCCTTTTTATGCCGATATCGGTCAACACAGGTGAAGCACCTATGGCAAAGGCTCCGAGCCCGGCCACTGTGTTTTGCTTTACAAATTCACGTCTTGAGTAGTTTCTTTTTACCATGACTATTTTTTTATCCTGACCATCTATTCCTGATAAAATTAGAAATAAAAACACGGATATCAAAAAATCTGAATGGTAGTCAGAGACTACACTTTACGGAAGCGAAGTTTGATAATCAATCTTATAAATTCCATATCC
>Ga0209593_10000035_pt1 | contig 72469 bp, 112 predicted proteins | sample PPLLaktember2015_3_FD_187260 | JGI IMG/M metagenome (GOLD analysis project Ga0209593, IMG submission 187260) | Freshwater sediment microbial communities from Prairie Pothole Lake near Jamestown, North Dakota, USA - PPLs Lake P7 Core (6) Depth... | ecosystem: Environmental > Aquatic >...
GATCTAACCGGGGCTGCGGTCGAGAGCTTCCGCAACGTCTTCGCCGAGGCTGGAAACAACATGCTGTCGCTGATGAACGGCGGCGGTGGCGGCTCGCCGCGACAGATCAAGTGAGGCGATAATGGTCGCGATTGATTTTCCCGCCGCTCCAGTCCTTGGTCAGGAGTTCATTGCGGCCGGCATCCGGTATGCGTGGAATGGCTACGGCTGGGTGGTTGTCCCTGCCTCCGCCGATTCAGCCGAAGCCTTCGTGCTGACCACCGGCGACACCATGACCGGTGACCTGATTATCCACAAAGGCAACCCGGCATTTACACTGAACAAGAATGCCGCGGGCGAGCGCAACTCACTGCGCGGACAGACCAATGGTGTCGATCGCTGGCGCGTTCAACTGGGCGATATCACGGCGGAAGCGGGCGGGCATTCCGGCTCGGATTTTGTTGTCGAGGCTTATAACGACAGCGGTGTGTTGAGCAGCACGCCTATTCGAATTGACCGGTTGACAGGGCTGGCCAAAGTCGTCGCCGATCCGCTGGTGCCGCTGGGCGTCGCTACCAAACAGTACGTTGATGCCAAGCCGTCCACGCCGATCTCGACGCTGGCAGAGGCTCGCGCCGGCATCATCGATACCAAGGCCGTTTCGCCTTACGGGCATCGCTACTCGCATTCGCCAGCGTTTCAGGCCGTCAGCGGGCCGATGGGTATATCGCCGAACACGTACACGGCGGTCACCACCTTCGGAGAATCGCTCGATACCGACAACTGCTTCAACGGCGTCAGCTTCCGCCCCAACGTCGCCGGCTGGTACGACATCGGCGGCACGATCAACATGCCGACGCTCGGCGTCAACTATTGCTCGGTGATTCTGTGGGTCAATGCCGGCGGCACCTACTACGGCACGCAGACTTCGCAAGGCTCGGTTCAGACCATCATGATGCAGGCGCGCGGTGTGCTGCATTTTAACGGCACCTCCGACTACGTCGAACTCGTTGGACTATCGGACCATCCGGTTGGCCGCTTCAATGCTGCGCACTTCTGGGGATACAGGTTGTTTGCATGACATATTTCTGCATCGGCGCTTGGCACAAGAACGATGGGACGATCGCGACGCACCAGGCCGCCACCATGGTGTGGCCGAAAACGCTCGAGCCGGCACTCCGTGACGCACCGTCCGCGCAGGTCCAGCCCGTCAATTCGATGCTGCTGTGTCTCGCCTGCCAACGCATGCTGACCGATCCAAAGCCAGATCCAAAAGCAACCGAACTGCAACGGCAGATGAACCCGATGCTGCCGACAGGAGACGATCGCGCGATGGACTACGAGCATGCGCGCTGGTGCTTCCTGTCGATACAGGATGATTTTACGGCGAGTACGACCGGACCGCCGCCGCCAGCGGATGAAACGAATAGCGATGAAGCGAGGGAAGTCCGATGACTGCAATGCATCCGGATTCTGGCGTGCCGTGGACTGACGCCAAGAACAGCATTCCCAGCGACGTCGAGCAGTCACTACAGAACTGTAACGAGTTATGGTACTCGACCTCGCGCTGTCAGCCGCGGTTTGATCCAGCCGCGGCGAATGCTGTGCTCGCCGAGTTGGTCAACACGATCAACAAGGCGGAGATGGTCTATGACTGCAGCAAGCTCGACCAGATTGAGCATGCGGTTCGCTATTTGATCCAGCGCGGCATCCCGCGCGGCGGTGCCCTGGCGGGCGGGAGTCAATCGTATACGCTGGCGCTCGATCCGCCGGCGACTCGTTACAACAATTGGATGACGCTGACGGTCATACCGAACGTCGATAACGGCGGCTATGTCCGGCTGGACGTCAACGGTCTTGGTCTTCGCCCAGTTCTCCGCAATGACGCGCAAGAGTTGAGGGCCGGTGATTGGCTGGCCAATGTCCCAGTCATAATCGCACACTGGAACAACGCTTGGTACGTCATCGGCCCGGTCGCTTCGCAGTTCGGATTCCCGCAGCAGGCACGTTTCGAGACGCCTGGAAACTACACCTGGGTCGTGCCACCCGGCGTGCATTCGATCATGGCTGAAGTCTATGGCGGAGGCGGCGCTGGTGGCACCGCGATGGTCACCTACAACGGTGGTGCGGGCGGCGGCGGTTCTGGCTACGCACGCGAATATATCGCGACCACTCCAGGGTCAGCACTGGTTGTCACCGTCGCCGCGGGCGGGCTCTCTGGTCCTGCTGGTTCGGTGACCAACGGCGGCAGCGGCGGCACAAGCTATTTTGCCAGCACCATCATGGCGACCGGCGGCGGTGGAGGCATGGCTGGCTCTGTTGAGTACCCAGGCACGCCTGAACTGTCGATCCCAGGCATGGGCTACGGCGGCGACATCAATCTGCAAGGCGCCTACGGCTCGTCCGGCGCATCGGGCACCAATCTCACCGGCGGCTACACCGGTTACGGCGGCCTCGGCGGCATGTCGCCCGGGCCCGAGGGCGGAGCAGGCGGCGGCATGTCGACTGGTTCGTCGATGCCAGGTGTCGGGTTCGGCGCTGGTGGCTCGGGCGGTGGTTCAGCTGCCGGCATCAACTCTCCGGGCGGCAACGGCCACGACGGCGCTGTCATCATCAGCTACTTCGGATAGGTGCGAATTATGCGAGTCATCATCGAACGTGGCATCGTCAAGGACATCGTCGACGGCGCGGCGCTGCCAGACCCGTTGCCGGCTGGACTTGTCGTCGTCGACGCTCCGCCCAACGTGAGACCGGGCTGGGGCTATAACGGCAGTCTGTTCAAGATGCCGACATCAACGGGAGAGATTGATCCGCCGCACCCAAACCATCGCAACGCGCAAAAAGCGAAGCGCCAACTGACGGAGTCGGAACGGGCGATCACCCATTTCTACGAGCTGGCGACGCCGGTCTCGCAGGATTGGATCACGTATCGATCGACGCTGCGCAGCATCATCCAGCTTGAGAACGATCAGTCGACGCCACCGATAACGGTCCCGTCGCGGCCGCCGCTGCCTCCTGGGATGATCGAACCCGGACTCTGATTTGTGGCCGAAGACTTCAATATATCGGGCGAGCCTGGAAACGACGTCCACCTCAACCCGGGCGTCGGCGGCTCGATCGTTCTCGACCCGGGCACTGGCACACAGACCAGGACGATCGTCGGCCGGGACAACGGCTACCTGAATCTGCCGCATAAGGGCCCTCCGCCGGCACCGATCAACGGCGACGTCTGGACGACACCGGCGGGCATGTACACCCGCATCAGCGGTCGGACCGTCGGCCCTCTGGGCACCGGCGGCAGCGGCGGAGGCGGCGAGCAAGGCCCACCGGGGCCTCCCGGTCCGACAGGGCCGCAAGGCCCTCCTGGCGCAACCGGTCCGGCTGGTCCTCCCGGAGCACCCTCAAGCGTTCCCGGCCCGGTGGGTCCGATGGGCCCGCAAGGGCCAAAAGGCGACACCGGCGCTGCAAGCACCGTTCCCGGGCCAGCGGGGCCTCCTGGTGCGACCGGCGCGCAGGGGCCGAAAGGTGATACCGGCGCGGCTTCGACCGTCCCAGGCCCCACGGGACCGGCTGGTCCGCAGGGTGATCCCGGCGATCAGGGCCCGCAGGGACCGCAGGGCATCGAGGGACCGCAGGGTGTCGCCGGCACCGGCATCACGATGCAGGGTTCGGTCGCCACCGAGGGCGATCTGCCGGCGAGCGGCAATACCCAAGGCGACGCCTACATCGTGCAGGCGGACGATAGCCTGTGGATCTGGGACGGCACCGCGTGGGTGTCGGGTGGCTCGATCCAGGGACCGCCGGGTTCGCAGGGTCCGCAAGGCCCGCAAGGTGTGGCAGGTCCGCAGGGACCACAGGGCGATACCGGGGCCACGGGTCCGCAGGGCGACACCGGTCCGCAGGGACCGATTGGTCCGGAAGGGCCGACAGGTACCGGCGCCGGAGCCGCGACTGGATTCTCCGCCCACAAATCCATCGACCAGACCATCACCAGCGCGACCTGGACTAAGCTCGCGTTCGCGACGACCGGCTACAACAACGGCAACTTTTTCAACACCAGCTCGAGTCGCTGGACACCGCCAGCCGGCGAGACGACGTTTGTAGCGTCGGCGTTCGCCACCGGGCTGGCGCTCGGCAGCAATCTTTTTCTCGCGATCTACAAGAACGGCACGCTGTTCAAGTTCGCGACCAGCAACACCACCGACGGCTTCGCGCATATCGTCTGCAACGATAACGCCGGCGGCACCGACTTCTACGAGGTGTGGATCAACGGGCAGGCATCGGGCAGCACGTTTATCGTGCCGACCGGGAGCAACGACGGCATCTATTTCCAAGGCTTCCAGGCGAAGGGCCCGCCAGGTCCAGCCGGTCCACCCGGTGCCGATGGCGTCAACGACGGCGACAAGGGTGACATCACTGCCAGTGGTGGCGGCACCGTCTGGACGATCGACAACAACGCCGTCACCTACGCCAAGCTGCAGGACATCAGCGCGAGCGGGCGCATCCTGGCGCGCAAGAGCGCCGGCGCGGGCGATGCGGAAGAGGCAACGCTTAGCGAGATCCTCGACTTCATCGGCTCGGCGGCACGCGGCGATATTCTGTTTCGCGGCAACACCGGCTGGCAACGGCTTCCGGCTGGCACAGCCGGCAACTTTCTAACGACGCAAGGCACAGGCGCTGACCCAACCTGGTCGGCACCGACAGCTGGCGGCGCTGGTAAGCAGACGATCTGGGTGCCGGCTGGGGCAATCGTGTCGCGTGCGACCGCTGGTGCGGCTCCTGGCACGATGGAGACGACGACCAATAAGAACATGATCCGTACGCTCGACTACGATGGCGCGACGCAGGAGTTCGGGCAGTTCGAAATCGCAATGCCGAAGTCGTGGGACGAGGGCCCGATCACGTTCGTTCCGATCTGGTCCCACGGCGCAACAACAACGAACTTCGGTGTGGTATGGGCGCTGCAAGCACTTGCTCGCAGCGACGGTGACGCGATCGACGCGGCGTTCGGTACCGAACAGACTTCGACCGACACCGGCGGAACGACCAACGTGCAGTACACCGCGCCGGAGTCAGCGGCGATCACGATCGGCGGCTCGCCTGTCGAAAACGATGTCGTATTGTTTCAGATCAAGCGCAATCCAACGGCTGGCGCTGACACCCTCGCGATCGACGCCCGCCTGCATGGCGTCAAGCTGTTCTACACGACCAACGCCGGGTCCGACGCCTGATGCTGCGGGTCAACCCTCTTATCCTGCCGTCCGGCGGAAGCCTGGATGATTTCCCGGCTGGTGCAGTTTGCTTCATGGGGAGCACGTATCTAAATCGCGGTGCGGAACTGACTGGAAATGCCAACAGCCGAGTCGGCACGCTGTCATTCTGGTTCAAATACGGTTCGTGGGGTGCCAGAGTATATATCCACGATTTCCCCGGCAGCTGGAGTCCGTGTTACGTCGAGAGTGACGACTGTGTGTACTTCTATCCTAATGACCCAAGCGGAAGCATAGCCTGCATTGGGCTGGGCACCAGTGCGATCCCGCGCGATCAACTTTGGCACCACATCATCTTTGCATTCGATCTGAGGACGGCCGGTGCGTACATGGCTTTCCTCGATGGAGTAAATGTCACTAGGCTGGTGACAGCTGTCACCAATACAGATATCGGCTGGACGGGCAGAGGGTCATTTCTCGTTGGTCGTCGCTACGACACTAATGATGGTTGGCTGTATGGCAGCTTGGCTGAGTACTACTTCAACAACAAAGAATTTGTTGACGTTCGCGTTCCCGCCAACATGGCGAAGTTTCGCAATGCGGCGGGCAAACCGGTTCCGCTTGGGCCGGATGGCTCATGGGTAACGGGCAAGCCGCCGATCGTTTATTTTAGCCGGAGCACGTCAGAGCCACACAGTACATTTCAAAAGAACCGCGGCACTGGTGGTAATTGGAATGCCTCTGGTTTTTCTATGGCAGGAATCTTCTATCCAGAGCCGACAAGCCCCAGTTCGTTTTGGCGCAATGTTGCTGGCACAGTCTGGTCGGGCACTAACACCGGATGGGCTGGCTACACTCTCAGACTCTACATTCCTGCCGCCAACATCAAGAACGTGCCGCCGGGACAGACTCAAGTTCGTGTCACTGTTGGCTCCGACTACAACGGAAACGCAGCCATCTTTGACAAGATGTGCATCGGCAATTGTCCCTATCCGTCTGGTGAATCTTGGGATGCAACTGACCTAGCGCAGTTATTCTTTGGCGGTGCCCGAGGCGCAACTGTGCCCGCGGTCGGCGGCAGTCAGGGAGGCTTCTTAACGTCTGACGCCGCAAACTGGAAGTACCTTGGTGGGGCCATTTTGCAAACCGTTCACTTCACATCTGCTGGCGCATCGATGTACGGCCTCAATTACCAGTGTCAGAATTATTTTGCCTCTGGTGATTATGCCGACGTCTTGGACGTTTCGGGCTTCAGTGCTTCGAGTGCCCAGTACATGATTTTCTTCAGAGACATCGAGATGCTATGACCAAATTCTCGACCGAGAAGTTGGCTCCGCTCGATGCTCCGGTGTTCACTGGCGATGCGCGCGCGGTAACTCCTGCACCTGGGGACGCAGACACAAGCGTCGCAACGACTGCATTCGTCGCAGCATCCGGCGGCGGCTTCACGACCGGCGACGCCAAGCTCACGCTCAAGACCGTGGCCGATGCCGGTTGGGTCTTGATGAATGACGGCACCATCGGCGATGCAACGTCCGGTGCCACCACGCGCGCCCACGCCGACACGCAGGCGCTGTTTGTCCTGATGTGGACGAACATGAGTAACGCTTGGTGTCCGGTTTCTGGCGGGCGCGGCGCTACTGCGTTGGATGATTTCAACGCGCATAAGACGTTGTTGATGCCGTATCAGCTTGGGCGATCCATTGCGATTGCTGGTGCTGGCTCCGGCTTAACGTCTCGCGTTCTCGGATCACTGGCTGGCGCTGAAACAGAGTCACCGACCATTGGCAAGACCGCTTCACACAACCACAGCATGGGACACGGTGCGATTCTGGTAGATGGAGGCGCGACTTATACCGGCCTTGCGCTACTGTCACCAAGCTACACGCTTTACACCAATAATCAGGGCGGTGACGCGCCGCTCAACATCCTCGATCCCACAAGCTACTGGAACGTAATGATCAAGCTATGAAGCAAGTGCATCAGCATCCGGATGGAATGGTTTTAGTTCGTGTTGATGGCGCGACCTATCGCGATACGCCGGACAATTTCGCGATCGACTTTGGCTTTCTGTTGCCAGAGCTGCCCGAGGGCATGAACGAGCGCATCTACGATCAGAACCGTCGTCATGTGTTCGCGGGCGAGAACGACACCGGCGCGATCACCAGCGGCGGCGAGATGCCGTGGCCGCTGGGCGACAGGGCCATCCTCAACATCGAGGCCGGTTTGAATGCGCAGAGCACGCGCATGGCGGCCGAACAGGCGGCCATGTCGCCGCCTCCAAAACCCGGGCCAACACAACGCGATCTCATCGCGTTCGACCACGAGAACCGGCTCCGCGTCTTGGAAGGCAAGCAGCCAATATCCGCCAGCGACTTCTTCGTCGGGAAGAAAATATGAAACGCGAATGGTGGTGGGCGATCCTGGCAGCTGCAACGGCGGTGGTGATCGCCTATAGCCTCATCAGCTTGGCGAGCGATGCTGAGTCCAAGGTGGCCTACGATTGTGTCGATCCCACCGAAAGGGAGCGAGTGCGGCAGCTTGTGTTCGATGGCGTCGATAAAGGGTTGGTGGGAGCAATGGCCCATCTGTTTGATGTTTGGCAGAGGGATCCAGGAACTGCTCAGCCGCAGCGAGCGCAGGTCGGGACCACGAATGCAGTGAACGCACATAACCGCGCGCGGAAGCTGGCGCTCGCTTGGGATCCACCACCGTGCCCAAAGGATGAAGGGAAACCGTGACATGATCGTTCTCGTAAACTGTTCGCAAGGTTGCACGGCAGCGATTCCGATGCCGGGATATCCGCCAGGCTTCGTGCCGGCCGCGACGGCCGCGACATCATCGACTGCAAGAAAGGATGATAATCGGCCGCGTTGACGCTGCGAGGTGATCTTAACCAAGAAGGAGAAGTGATATGGCTGACGAAAATACCAATCAGGACAACACCGAGCGCGATCAGAAGATCAAAGAGGAATACGATGAGCTGATCCGCCGCGGCACCCACGACACCGCAAGCGCCACCAACGCGCTTTCGATCCAGTACAGACTCAGCTCGGAAAGGATCCACGCCATAGTGGGGCCGCAGCCGAAACCAGAAGAGGACAGAGACGCCCATGCCTCTCAAGAAAGGCAAGTCCGCCGAGACGATTAGCTCAAACATTAGAAAGTTGCGCCACGAAGGCCGCCCGCAGAAGCAGGCGGTCGCGATTTCCATGCGGACCGCCGGCAAGGCAAAGCCGCGGGGCAAGAAATAGGTCTCGCGAGACCCTGCGCCGGGCAGGTTAGCGCAAAGTGAGGCGCCCCGGCACACTCCTAAGAGGAGGCGATCATGGGTGCGAATATCTGGTTCTGGATTCTCTTCGTCATCACGCTGATCTTCGGGATCTTCGTGCAAAGCCCGTGGCGACAGGGCGGTACCGTTTATCCGTGGGCCCCGTTCGGCTCCTGGTTGATCTTGTTCATCTTGATCGGCATTCTCGGGATTGGAGTGTTCGGCTCCCCGATCCGATAGGGCAGGCGGCCGCTATCGGTCGCCGCCGATCTCGGTGCCCGAGCTGCCGCCCACCCCACACATCATGGTTCCGGAACGATGAGCCACGTCCTGGCAATCCTGGGCGTGGCTTTCTTTTTGACCAGCGCGCAGGCCGGCGAGAGCCACAGCCTCTACGATGTCAACGGAAATTACGCTGGCAGCCTGGTGACTGCAGGCGGCAAGACGTCGTACTTCACGCGCGAAGGCTGGTTAATCCGGAAAAATGACGTGAAGAGCGAGCGTCACGCGGGGGCACGGGGCTTACGCTCTTCACGATCGAGCCGCTCTTATCGACGGCCTCGAACTCGTTAACGGTTTTCGTTGGGGTTCGGCCGCGGCGGCTGCGGGTTACCCGGCTGATGATCCCGGTTCGGATCGTTTTCCTTATCCGGATTCGGCTCCGGCATCGGCTGCGGTTGGCGCGGCGGCGTCGGATTCGGGTTGTTCTGCGGCTGCGTTGGCATGTTGTGCATCTCCGTGGATGACTGACAACCACGAGGCCGATCGTAAAGTTCCATCAGGTCTAGGAGGCTTGAGATGGCCATCGATTTTCTAGCGATTTGCTTTCAAGTCGCGATGTTCGCGCTGACCTTCGGGCTCGCGCTCACCGGCTACGCCTGGCTGGTCACACCCTAGCTCGGGCCGCAGGATGGGCTCAGTGACCGCGTTGATGTCGGAGTTGTAGTTCGCCATGTTGTCGTTGATGCCATCGATGCGCCAGATCGCCGCCATCAGCCGCTCGTTCTCAGCCTCAAACCGCTCTACATCTTGCCAACGCAATTCAAGTACAGTCGACAGCGCATCGAGCTTGCTAAGCAGATGCTTTTTATCAGCCGTCAGCCGCTCAATTTCGGCGGCGACCTCCGCATAGCGGCGGCGTAGCTCGGGATCGTTGCTCCTGACAACTGCGCTGCATTTTAACCACTCAACGATGTCGCTCATGGCTTGGGCTCCAGGGCGCGGCGGGCTCACGCGCCCTCATCCTGCTCGCAGTCATTCTCCATGCCCGAGTGCACTGAGGATGGTTTGTTCTCCAGGGCGCGGCGTAGCGCTTCCTCGCTGACTGCCAGCCGACGACGTTCAATGTCCAGCGCCGCACGCAGCCGCGCGATCTCGGCGCGCGCCTCCCGCAACACGCCTTCCAGCCGCTCGATCTCGCACCGCAGGGCGACGACTAGCCGCTCGATGATGTCGCTCATGGCTTGGGCTCCGGCCGCAGGATGGGATCGGTGACCGCGTTGATGTCGGGATTGTAGCAGGCCATGTTGTCGTTGATGCCGTCGATGCGCCAGATGGCCTCCATCAGCTGTTCGATTTCGGCCTGCGCTTCCTTATATTTCTCATGCCATCGCTGCGCGCTCGCCCAACACTCGCTTTCGCTTCTAGCCTCGGCCATCAGTCGGTCGAGTTCGTCGGCGGCCTCGCGCGCCTTCACGATCAGGTCCGACATGCCTAGTTCAGCATGCTGATCAGCGCTTGTACGCAGCCGCTTGGCGATGTTGTTGGTCATGGCTGGTTTCACAGAACGGCGTAGGGCTCTGCCCATAGCCTTGTCTTCTTTGTCAGTTAGCTCTCGGGTCATGGCTTAGACCCTACGACGCGGTCATAGTCGTGCTGACACTGCTCTGTCCACGGCTCTCCCGACTTAATCACAGACGCGAAAAACGCGATCGTTCGCTGCAGTTGCGAGATCTCGTGGCGCAGCTCCGCGATCGTTTTGATGTGGCGATCGGCTTCGGCCAACAGTTCCTGAAAACCCTTACAGGGCTCGGCGCCGTCCGGCATCATGCAATCGGGGAGATGTGGCGTCATGACTTGTCGAACTCCAGCCAGGTGAATCGAAGTCGCTTCCAACCGGCCCAATAGGCTAGGCCAACAGAGGCGGCCCACAGATAGAACAAGATAGTCCCGGTCTGAATCGTCATGGTTTGATCCCATCGTGCCTGTGGCCCCACCGATCCTCAACATTGCAGCACCAGCGGCACATGGCGCAGACCGGCCAATGATCGATCGCGATGCTGCGGTACACGGTCGTGTCGCACAGCCCGCACTGGAAATGATCTGGGCCGACCGTGACCTTGGGTACGAAATCAACGACGGTCATGCGTGCCCCGTTAGGTCCGGCTGACCCTCGAATCGCTTGAGCTGCGCCTTGAGCATGGTCACGACGTCACCGCGGTCGGCGTTGGAAATGTAGTTGCAGCGGCCTCCGTGATCCTCGAACGGAAACACCATCAGCACGAAGCCGGTATGCTTCGGCCGATCTGGGCCGTTGAAGAATCCGTCGAGCTTCTTCGCCAGCTCGTTCATCATGTCACGGTGCTTCAGCTCGATCGGTGCGTCGCCTAACGTGTGTTTCTGGGTGGTCATGGTTTATTCTCCAGCAGAGAACGAAGTCGTTCGATCTCGATGCGATCATATTTACGAAGCTCTCGACAAGTATCGATTTGCTCTTTCAGATTCACAATCTCGGCTCGTAAGTCCTCAACGTGTCCGAGTACAGCCCGCAGTTCATCGGTCATGGCTCCAGCTCGCGCTTGGTTTCTTCGCTTTCGACCACGACCTTGCTCTCGAGTTTGATGAAACAATCCATGCAGAGACGCTTGGGCTTGCGCGGCGCGTGCCAGCGATACTGCACGTCGATGCCGCAGTGGCTGCAGACACCCTTGAGGTTGTCGGTGAACGGCGACGGCGAGCCCCACGGCACGCAAACGAGATAGGTGCACTCCTCTGCCTTCTCGTCGGAGACGACAGGGATGGACAGGCCGGCGACGTTAATCTTTTTGTCAACCATCTGTTAACCTTTTCGTGGAACAGACCATGTTTGTTCCGTTTTTAATACATTACACGATGTGTTCTCACCCCGGCCGCAAGCCGGGGTTTTTTGTTTCTGCCAGCCATTCGACCGAACGGCGGACCACGCGGTCGACGGCCGCGAGCACGGCCGGGCCGTTCATCACCACCTCGATGGCGCAGTCGCCAGTCTCGCAGTCAGGATGCACCGCAGTCAGGCTGGCGTGCCCGGTGGTCAGCTCCTCGCATTCGTAGCAACCGCCGGCAGCAATGAACTGCTCAGCCAGCTGCTCGATCTCCGGCGGGCGCTCGACCTCGACAGGGCGGCGCTCACCGTCTGGGCGCAAATATTGGGTGAACGGAATCATCAGTCCATCCTGCAGACTTCGAAGCTGCGATCGGGCTGGATGATCGCCACCCAATCGTGCTCGTAGAGAATGATCAGTTCGTTCCGCAGCTGGGTCTTCGCCAGCGGCTTCAGCGGCGGATCACCAGGGTAGCTCAGTGAGTTGTTGCCGTGCAGCGTGAACCCCGGCATCGGATCCCAGCCGCCGCCATGCTGATAGCCGCTATCGAACTGCTCGCGCGCCGGCCGCTGGTCGAACGCGCTGAGCATGTGGGGCAAATACGGCCCAAGACTTCTGAGATCGTACCGCCGATCCAATGAGACCCAGGTCGTCATGAACAGCTCGTCTTGATCACGGAGCCAGAACGATAGCTCCGGCAGTTGGTGTTGAGCGCCCGCGGATTGCTGGTGTCGCTGCAGACCGTGCGGGTCTCGTTACCGGACTTATACGTCCGACAATCCGTACCGGCGTAGGCGAGGCTCGGGGCGAGGACGATGAGGAGTACGAGGCAAGTTTTCATTGGGTGTTCCTTTCTTCTCGAGTTGTGACATCCGTAGCTGGAATGTCGGGCAGATCGGCAGGAAGCAAATCTGCATGATCTCCTTCTGCGTGATTCCGCAGACGGTACAGCGCTTGGGCCAGTTCATTGTTTCTCCTAGTTTCTACGTTGCATCCACGGCAGTACGGCCAAGTTGAACTTCACGTTGGCCTGCTTGAGCGTGAACATTGTCATCAGGGTCGGAATATTGAGCACGCGCTCCAGCAGCTTGATATAGACGCCGACAAAATCGGCGCCGTGACCGTCGCTGCGGCCGTTCTCATCCGAGGTGAGCGTGTGAGCCAGCTCGTGCAGAATCACCCAATCGGGCGTATAGGCCGGCAGTCTGATCTCGCCACGACAACCAGCGGCCAGGATGCGCGTCGTCTGCTTTGGCATCATGCTAACCTGCGGCGGGTACAGCCACCCGTGCGCCAGCCATACACCGTCGACGAACGCCTGGGCCTGGTCGAAGGGAACGCTCCTCTTACTCAGAGGAGCGACCACGCTGTTTTCCCAGTCGTAGACCTTCTGCTTTTGGCTATCGCGGGTCATTTCAGATGGCCCTTGATCGCATCACCTTGGCTGAGCGGCCGAGACAGATTGACCTTGTTGCCGGCCTGGGCGCCCGCGTTAAACGCACCGTAATTGCCGACGCGATAACCGGTACGTGCACTGCGCAGCTTGAAACCTTCCTTCTTGAACGCCTCCTCGGTCAGCTGACCCTTGAGCACCACCAACGCCGTGCTGGTACTGTGCTCTTTCAGCGCGTTGTCCTGCTCCTTCTTCATTTGCTGCAAGCGCACGGACAAACGCGCGGCCATGCCGCGTTGGAAACTGATGCAAGCGGACGCCCGCAAGCCGCGCTCGCCGATCACAACGTATTCCTCGGCTCCCTTGAACGCTTGGACTTCCGATTCCATCGCGGACATGATCAGCTTGAACAGGTACTCCACCATCTGCAGATCCTGCTCCTGCCCGAAGAACGCATAAGTCGAATCGGCTCCGGTGCCCCAGCGTTTGTGAAACCAGGCCTTGGTGCCGGTCAACGCGGCAATGGCCGGCACGCAATGATCGACCGGATGCCGGCGCTGACGGCCAATGTGCATGTGAATGGTTTTGTAGCTGGCGTCACGAACGTCCAGCTCATTCATTGACAAGTTGTATTGCGTCAGCAGCCGGCCGACGACGTTCATCGCTGCAAGCGCCTCCTCTTCGGTGGCGCCGCGATCGACGGTCTTGGCGGCAAGCGCTTTGATCTTGAGCTTGACGCGGTCGAGTTCGGAATATTGAGCGGTGTTCATTTTCAGTCTCCTGGTTTTGAGGCTGCTTCAACAGCCCGGGTTTTAGATGCCTTCTAAGCCATCATTGAGTTCGACGGCGCCGCCGCCCATGCCGGTGAGCGTCTCGCCCTTGTAGACAAGCTTGCCCTTGGGCGGGTTGAGCAGGCGCCTGCGCTGGGCGAGGAGCTTCTCCAGCTCGCGCGCGGCACGCAGCAGCTTGCGCTGCCAGCGGTCGATCGCCTCGGCGTTGATGGCGAGCTTGGTCTGGCGCGCCTCGACCTTCATCTCGGGGTGCTTGGGAACAATACGACGACGCTTCATTTCTAGGCTCCTGGTTGAGGGCCGCTTCAACGGCCCGGCATTTTGTATTCCCATTTGATATACGAGTTCAAACAGAAAGTCAACAGTTTATTTAATCTCCGCCTTGAGGATCGCTGCCCGGCGCGTGGCGTTGTCCTGGTTGATGCTGCGGTACTCAGCCGCGCTGATCTCGATCGCCGGGACGATCTCGGCGCCCTTTGCCGCCTTGTAGGCGAGGCCTACCGCACTCGCCCATTGCGCGGCTTTCCAGCCGGGAGAATGAGCATGGCTGTACTTGCGGCCGGCGGTCGATCGCGTGAACGTCTGGCCGTTTGAGAAGGTTGCCTTGTAGTAGGTAGTCATTTTTCAGTCTCCTGGTTGAGGCCGCTTCAACGGCCTTGCATCTCGTATGCCCATCTGATATACGCACTCAAATCGGAAGTCAAGCAGACGAGGAGCCAGGACAATGCCAAGCGGCGGAGCAAGAGAGAAGTCCGGACCGGAGAAACGGTTCGAGGAACGCATCATGATCAAGCTTTCGACCAAGCTGTTGGGGGCGCTCGACGAGATCACCCGCGATGGCGAGACCCGCAGCGAGGTGATCCGCCGGGCGCTCGAACGCGAGGTGACACGGTGCCTCAAGATCCACAGTAAGACTGGCGGCAGGGCGTCGGCGCACCTATAATCTTCACCAGCGCTGAACGTGGCGGGTTTGCGCTCCTGGTTCCATCAAAAGAACAGCGAACCCTAACCCATCAGCGACAGGCCCTCGGCACGGCTTCAAACGTGCCGGGGGCCGCTTCATATTTGGAGGCCGCTGTGCCGACACTGAAACCGCAAATGCCGGCCCCGCTGCAGCGTCCGCACGTCGACCCGGCGCCGCACCTGACCAGCGCCGGCTCCTGCTCTGACTGCGGACGCAAAGCCGTCACCGCCGCCGACAATATGCTGGTGTGTCCGGAGTGCTTTGCGCTCTTGCGGCATGAGGATTACACCGCCGAGCTGCGGCGCAAGCAGGAACTCATCAACCAGAGAATGAAGGAGACCCGCGAGCGCAATCGCCAACTGGACCAGGAACGCAAGGAGCGGATCAGAGACGAGCGCCGGCAAATACAGCAGATGATCATCGCCGCTGAGGAAAAGCTAAAACCACCTCAGCAGGATAAGCAGCACGAAGATAACGGCCAGTGACAGCAGACTGTAAAGCAGCGCCTGCCGGTGCGAACTCATCAGAAGATCCACACAGTTGCGGGTCGCGGTCGCCGGGGATTACGAAAGACGCCGCGACCCGCACCGCTGATGCTAGAGGACAGCGGTCTCGTCTGCTTTATTCTCTCGCCGCTGCGGGAGCAAGCTCATATCATCCACGCGAAGATCATGATTATCATGATGTAGCTGAGCACGTAGGTGATCGCGTGCTGCCAGTCGTAGTAGATGAGCGCCCAGATCGCGATGAATACGCCGTAAGAAACCAGCGTCACATCGAGGCGATCAATCTTGAAGCGGCGGTGGCGATAGACAACAACGTCGCCCCAATCCCAAAGGGTATTGAGCATTCGCCACCATAGTTTCACAGCAAGCTCCTCAACTGGAAGCGGGTCCGGTCGGTCAGAGGTGCTAAACGTACCGGACCCGCCCCACACAGGCCGTCAAGCTTGGGTGAAATCGACAGCCTGTATTGCCTTACGTCGTGCTCTTCTTCTTACGCATCTTGCTGAGCGCGCCGAGACCGAGGAGGCCAGACGCGAACAGTGCCAATGCGCCGGGGATCGGCACCGGAGTCACAGCGAGATTGCCGCCGTAGCCCGACGTGCCACCACCGATGCCGCTCAGCTGGAGATAGTAGCTGCCGGCTTCGAGGATGCCCGCACCAGCCAAGACCTGGCAGCTGGGCTGCAGGATGCAGGCTTGCGCGATCTCGGGACCAAACCGCAGGATGTCATCGGCCCCACCAAGCGCGCCTACCTGCTGGTACACTGCGCCTTGGAAGTTCGTGATGAAATCCGTGGGCGCGGGGTAGACATTCGTCGCGCTCGTTATCGTGACGAAAGACGGCGAGCCGACCAGCTGAAACAAAACCTGGTCGGTGAACGCGCCGCCGCCGGTGCCGTTGATGCCGAGAGTACCGCTGGAGAAATCACCCGTCCGTGAGGTCGGATTGATCCCAAGGTTGTCGACAACAGCAGCGGACGCTGGTGCCATTCCAAATGAGAATAGGACAGTGGCCGCCAGTAGTGCTCTCTTCGTTTTGTGCATATTTTAGTCTCCATCTGCTGCAACGATGCAGCCGGTTTACGGTAGCGAAGTGTGGACCGCCTGGGTAGTTGCCGCTCCCCAGGCGGGGTCGTTTTAGGCGGTCGCGAGTTCGGCCGCCTTGCGTTTCTTGTCAGCACGTTTCTTCAGCATACCGATACCGACCAGGCCAGCCACGAACAAGCCCGCCGGCAGCGGGATCGGCACCAGCTGCGGAATCGCAGCCGCTTCGATTCTGAAGTGCTCGAAGCCAGTGATGTTGCCGCCTTGATCAAGCAAGACGATGCTGGTGATGACCTCGCCGTCTCGCGTTCCGAATGTGAAGCCGGATTGCGAGTTGTTGATCGCACCGAGCAGGAAGCTCTGCACAGTTTCCGGGTTGCCATTCGCATCGACGGCAGAGACCAACGCCGTCACGCTGCCGGTGCCACTCAGGGAGAACACTTCCGTGGTGGTGCCGATCAGGTTACCTTGGGCGTCGAACACCTGAATCCGCAGATTGTTGGTGTTCGCGATCTTGATATCGTTGCCGTTGGCGGCTGCGGTGAAACCAGTTCCCGCAGTACATCCACCTAAGCAACTGAAATTAACGAACCCAGTGTGTTGCCCATTGAACGTACCAATGGCAAGGTTGGGCGACAGAGCGTTGAAGATCACGTTGTCGCCGGTGCCGCTCAGATTGCTCTGAACGAAAACCGCAGCCGATGCCGGCAGTGATGCGAGGGCCGTGCTCGCCAGGAGCGCGGCCGCAAATACAAGTTTGCGCATTGAGGTTTCCTTGTCGTGTTGTGGGGTAGTTGCCGCTCCCCCATGATGCTGCAAGAGCGCAGCGCACTAGCCCTAACCAGGGTTACTGCGATGCGTTCCGGCCAAGGTGACCTTCATCTTCTTGGTACGTTTGGTGAGCATAGCCTTTTTCTGCGCGCGTGGGCTAACGCCGGCCCAGGTCCGGAACTCCGGCAACCGCGGCGGGCGCTTGCGCTTGTTCATGACTCGGATTCGCTTAAAGCTGCCAACTGTCGCAGTGTCCGCTCAATCTCATCGGCGCTGTCTTTCCCGCCTGTTATGTGCGCAGTCCACGCTTTTTTGACATGCTGAATCTGGGCTTCGAGTGGAATACCAAGTTGTCTGCACAGTCGAAAGAAGTCTTCGAACATCTGCAGGACATTCTCCATGTTTCTCAACTTGTCGGGATCGCCCATCAACTCAAGATGGCGCTCACCGTACTCTCGGAGCAGCTTGAGTTGTTCAGATGTTGGTTTCATTGGACGCCAGCCCGTCGCACGCGGCGGCTGATAGCTCTACGTTTCTGCAAAGCTTCGGCACAAGCTTCAGCAAAATCTTCCGCCGACATGTCAGAGTGCAGATCGACGATCTCGGCAACAAAAGCCAAGGTGATGCTGTAAATCGTTCCTACCATCTCTTGATCGGGTATGTCGGCCGCTTCGCACATCTCGTGCAGATGCGCCGCACCGCGGCGCATCTTCTCTCGGTAATCCTTGGCCAGATCGAGCAATATTCGCTTCTGCGTTAGATCCATTTTTACCGGCCCCCACTGAGCACTCCGGTCCAGGTCCTAACCTCGGTACGATCGCGCCACCATGGGGTGGCAAGATCGCTCATAATATCGCACCATTGGTAAAGAAAAGTCCCGTCGAGATCGCTACGCTGGGAGACTGCGGATTCCCGAACGACCTCGACGGGGTTCACACTGGGCGGTTCGGTGGTCGTCATCGTCCTAGCCGCCCAATGCAACTGTGATTTCGATCTTCCTGGTCGGCCGGCATACCAGCACGCGCGGCCGTCAATGACACGCCAGGAATAGTACTGGCCACGCTGATGGCTCGGCTTCGCCGACAGACATTCATCCGCGCGCGCCACCAAGGTCCCGACCACGACGCTAACGGCGACAGCCAAAGCACCGGCAACCAGGGCCTCAAGCTCGGTCGTCCCCATGGCGCGGCCCTTGCGTCAGAAATTTTGGCACCGGCTTGCTATCGAGCGCGCCTGCCACCGCGGCGAGCCCGGCGCGGTCGGCCTCCGGATTGGGCCGCGGCGGGATCACCGTCAGGGCGTCCCGGTGCTCTTCCATGCTGGCCCGCGCGGCCTGGCACTTCTGCATGTACTCGGAAACCCGACCGGCCATCTCCTCGTGCGCCGCCGTCATCACGGTGGCGATCTCCTCGGCATAGTTGGCGACCGCCTCGCCCTCGCTCCTGGCCTGGGCGCCCAGCTCGCGAATCTGCTGCACCAGGGTCTGGCCGCTCTCACGGATGGCATCGGCGCTCAGCATGGCGGTTGCCCGCTTTTCCATCGTCGGTCCGTTAGCTCGCTGCATTACCGTTTTCCTTTCGGGATATCTCATCGACCACGGCGCCGACGATCGTGGACGCGCTGCCGTCTGCCTCCCTGGTCATGGCGTGACGGATCGTTTCGAGCGGGACGTGATGTTGCAAGGCGAGCGAAAGCAGGATCGCACCATCGCGTGCGACAGCATCAAACGAACTACCCGACTTGGAGCCCGCGATGAACACCTCGGCGATCTCACCGTTAGGGAAACGTCCGATCGTGATTGTAAACGCCGTGTTCTGCCCACCATGACGCAGCTCAAAGTTTTCAGCCAAGCGACGATTCTCGAGAATGCGACGAGTGTTCATCATTGCCTCGTCGTCGGCGCCGGCAGCGCCAGCAAGGAGTCCTTCATTTTCTCGTAGATGGTAGAACCATCATCGTTAACAATGTGTGCAAGGAACGCTTCCTCGAAAGTCTCGATCCGGCTCTCGACCGAAACCATCTTCGACTTCACCGTCAGCAACAGAGCCCGCCAGCGCGCCCGTTGCTGCTGCGCGATCTTCTCGCTGGTGCCTTCCGGCACTTGCAGCACAAAGCGCACGCGCCGGCCGTTCTTCATGCTGAACGTCACCAGCGCGCGGCCAGGCTCGACCGCAAAGCCAAAGCTCGACGCACCAAAGCGTGCCAGCACAGACTCGATGTCCGCGCGCGACTGCTTGACCGACACAGACGTGGTCGCTGCATAAGGTGCCATTTCAGTTCATCGACGTACGAGAGCAGTCTCGATCAGGCGGGCGCCCTTGCGTTTGACGCGCTTGATTTTGTACGCCTCGCGGTTGATGTCCATCTTCTCGGCGAGCCGGTGGATTGTAGAATTGACCACAATCCTCGCGTGATACGGCCGATCGTCACCACGGTAGACCTTCGGCATTAATTGTTCTGAGGTCATAGGCGACCCGGCTGTCGCCAGGATTTGGAACACCCGTAGCTCCGCGGGCGAATATCCGTTGGATTTAAGTTGAGGTTTAGCCATTACGCTCCCCGTAAACAAAGGGCGAGAATTATTTATTTGTTTGTTGATGTCAAGCGCTCAGTAATAGCGCGCCCAGAACCAAATAGACATCAGCCACAGTGGAAGTATCGCTAAGACCACCATTGCGACGAACACAGTGGTCCGCCAGAACAAGTCAGAATTTAACCGCCCCCGTAACATCGCCCTGCACCGCTAACCTCATATCCACACCTCGACGTTCCTCGACCGGGATACCCGCCAACTCGGCAATCTCCCGCGCCTGCTGCATGCCAGGCGAGATGCCGCGATCAACATAGAGCACCATCGCCTCGGCGACGCCGACCCAGGCTAGGCCGGCGGCGATGCCAAGCTTGCGCTCGGCCACGAGTTCGTCACGCAAGATTCCTGGCTGTGTAAACAGCAAGTGCGACGCAATCGGGGCATCCCCACGCATGACCGCATCGCGTACACAGGCCCGCGCATAGGCGACATTGGCATCGATGTCGCCGGCATACGGGCTCTCAAGAATAACCCGCCTCACCGCAGCGGCGCCTGGCACGCGACCAGGAGAAGCGGCAGCCCGAAGATCAGAAATAATCTCATTGGTCAGCCTCAAGTGTATGCTGCAGCGTTACCCTGGCACGATCGATCAAACCAGAATTGAGTTCGACCAGGGCGAGCTTGAGCCCAGTACGCAGGTCGCGGATCGCCAGCGCCTGGTCGACCATGGTTTCACAATAGCGCTCACCGATCCGGATCGAGCAATTGAGCTTGCGCCGCAGTTCTTCTGCACTACTCATCTAAACCACCCATTGACGCCAGTTGTCCCCGTTGATCACAGCGGCCATATCGATCTTGGCACGAAGCGCCTGCAGAATTTTTTCATCCACAGTGCCGGGCACGACAAGATCGACATTGTCGACGCCGTGTTCCTTGTCCTTGCCCATTGTCCGCATCTCGGCCTGGTCACGCAGTTCGAGATTGTCCCGGTTGCTGTAGAACACCGCGAGGTCGGCCACGTCCCAGGTTCTACCCTTCCCGCCTGCGTCCGGCGTGGCCACCATGAACCGGCACTCCGGATCGGTACGGAACGCCAGCTCCTCGGCTTCGCGGGTGGATTCATTGCCGCCGTAGAACTTGGCAACCGAACACTCGAATTCCTTGGCTAGTGCCGCCGAGACCTTACGCACGTCGTGGCCGTAGCTGCACCAGATGATGGCTTTACCGTCGTAGTCCTGCAGCAGATCGAGCAGCGCCGCGGTTCGCTTCTCCGGCAGCACATGCTCGACGCCTTCTTCATCGATCGTATGGCCAAGCAAGACCTGATGCATACGAACAATCTGCGCGATCACCACGGTGGCGGTGACGTGGCCGCCGGAGGCCAGCAGCGTGGTGGCGAACTCCTTGATCTCGTTGTACGCCTTGATCTGCTCCGCGGTCATCTCGACTTCGCGGATGGTGAACGTGCTCGGGATCTTGGGGCGGAATTCGACCCGGAACGAATGCGGCTCCATCCGCCGCTTGACCTCGGCGATCGCCTCCGGACGAAAGCCGCGCACACCCTTCTTGGTGTCGATGATGTCGACCCAGCGGCCGCCAAAATTCTCCCGCTTCATGAACGCGACCTTGTTGCGAAACTGCGTCCAGTTCGATGCCAAGGTGCGGCCATAAGTAATATTGATGATGGTGGGATCGAGGAACCAGAGCTGGAAAAACACGTCGAGCAGCGAGCGCGGCGTGGCCAACCCGGAGAGAATGCGCCGATAGCCGGCCAGCGGCCTGATCTTGGACAGCACGAACAGTGTGCGCTCGGCTTTGTTCTTGATGACGGTCGACTCGTCGACCACCACGTAGGTCTTGGTCGGACGCCGGCTCAGATAGTTAATCACCAGATCACGAGCGCGGCCCGGCAGGCTGAGCGCCTCGACGTTGATTAACAAAGCGCGCGGACCCTCGTGCGCGAGAAAGTCCGGTACCAGGCCGGTAAACCGAGTAGACGAGAAGCTCGACGACCACACTAGCGTCTTGATCCGGCCCTGCAGATCAAGCGATAGATCGGCCTCCATCGCCCCGACCCAGGTACGATACACACCGCCCGGCGCGATCAGCAAAAAATCCTTGGCCTTGCCGAGCAGCTCGAGTTCGCCAAAGTCATCGAGCACGACCTTGCTCTTGCGCGTTCTCATTGCCATCAACAACGCAAAGTGCAGCCGGCCGCGCATGCGCTGCAGCGCGGCGACCTGGTTCTCGTCGGCCTGACGCCGAGGCTGGTAGCGGGCACTCATGTCGGCTGACTGAGCGATTGACTGAGTGATTGATAGAACACGAAGTTGTCTGCGCGCTCCTTGTCCGACAGCGCCCAGCGCGTGTTGATAGCTCCGAATTCCAAGAGGGTACGATCAATCAGACTGATCCAGCTCAGGTCATGCCACTCGTCATCGGTGAGCGGCTGTTTGGCTGCGAACTTCATCATGGCGTCGTGGCAACGACGTGCCTGCTCGCGCCGAGTCATCGCTTTATCCTCCCTCGCAAAACCTCAAACGGAGATACAGGCGTATCATCGCCGATCGTGAGCTTCCATTTCTTTCCGAGCTGGTTAACAATTTTCCCACGGGTTTGATTGCATTCAAAACACGCCGCCACGACGTTGCCGGGCACGGTGCGGCCGCCCTGCCATACCTGCTCTAAATGGTCCGCGGTCATCGTGCGAGGACTGCACACACCGGCTTGGCCGGCGCTTGCCGGGTCCATCGACCTCCGACACCAAAAGCACAATCCGTCCTGACGCATGAACGCCCGGCGGGCCAGCCGCCGAGCCATGATCTGATCATAGTGAGTACGCTTCAGACTCATGTGCGAGCCCGACAATGTGCGACAAAGCCGGGCTCGCGACGACCGCAGCCATGCAAGGACAAAGTCACAAGGCCACCGCGGTCGCCGGCTTATTCTGCCCCGCGGAGACCGCGCCAAGCAATTCCCATCGCAGCCCACTCAATAACGGCAGCCGGGTCTCACGCACAATGTGCATTGTCCCATTACGCTCGCGATAGACCGAGAACGGTCGGTCGAATATTGCAGCGCGCCGACGCGCCTCGCCGAATGCCCATTCACGAGTAAGGATATCCACCATCAAGCTCCCAGTATCTTGGCAATCGCATCCCAATCCCACGCCCTCGGCCCACCATCCCACCACTCCAGCGGGGTCGCTCCCGATATCCCACCCAACGCCAGCGCCCGCACGTCGGCACCCCGGTAGATGAGCAGCTCGTCGCGCGCTTGTCGCCGAAGGCCCGCCAGGCACCGCCATCGTACGATCACCAATACCCGGCCGCCGGCCCGCAGGCGCCGTTCGATCCAGCCGATTTGCTCGGTCGAAATCCGCACCGCGTTGGTCGCCGTAGTCTTGAACTCGATCCACGTCTCGACTCCTTTCAAGCAAACATTGACATCGGGCACGCCCTGTCCAGTCGACCACGTTTCGACCGACTGAAAATGTGCCGCCTTGATGCGCTCCACAAATAGCGGCCGCAGCCCGCCATCACGCGCCATTGCGTTCTACTTTCCCCAAAATCTTAAGCAGCCCACGTCGCTCCTGATACTCATGCCATACAGTACGAACGACAGAAGCGTGCCTACGGCCATGACATTGCCAGATAACAGTCCATTGACCGTTGTGTACTTCCCACAGCTTACCGATCCATCCCTTTTGATCTGCCGGACGCTCGGCGGTGATTCTCAGCATTTTAAACTCTACCTTGACATCCGATTAAAGATAGCCTTAAAACATAATTTGTCAAATTCAAAGTTGGAGGATTATCGACAGTGGCAATTCGAAACCATAGTCCCGGTCTTAAGCTCGCATTGAAGGCGCTCGAAGGCGGTCACGCCGAGCTGGCGCGGCAGCTCAAGACCACACCGCAAGCGATCTACCAATGGGCCGACATCCCACCTAACCGCGTACTTGACGTCGAGCGCATTACCAAGATCGATCGCGAGAAGCTGCGCCCCGATCTCTATCGTCGGCGGAGACCCTCATGACTATTCGCGGCGCCAATTACGAGCGCAAGCCGAATGATGATTATCCAACGCCGCCGGAGGCGATCGACATCCTATTCGAGCATGTGAGGTTTGGGCCGGTGCTCGACCCCGCCTGCGGAAAACTGCAGCGGATCGTGGAGGCAGCGAAGCGCCACGGTCTACCCGGCATTGGTCGCGACATCATCCTGGGCGAAAATTTCCTCGACAGCGACAGCTGCTACAAACATGACATCGTCACCAACCCGCCCTACGGCGGCCGCTCCGGCCGGCTGGCGCGGGAGTTCATCGAGCATGCCCTGGCGCTGACCGAGGATCACCGAGGTCGGGTGGCCATGCTGCTGCCAGTCGATTTCGATTCCGGCAAGACCCGTCTGCACCTGTTTCAGCACCCAGCCTTCGCGCTCAAGCTGATCCCGGTCGACCGCATCAAGTGGTTCGACAACAAATCCGGATCGATCAATAACGCCTGGTACGTCTGGTGCTGGAGGCACAGCGGCCCGCCGATCCTGCGCTACACCAGGATCCCGGTGTGATGTTTAACCCGTGGCGATGGATCAAGCGCCTCTGGTCACCAGCCACCGAGCTAGTGATCCCGGTCACCGTTCCATTGCCCAAGCAACTCGCACTGGAAGAGCCCGAACTCGCACCGGAAGAGCCTGAACTCGCACTGAAAGAGCCCGAACTCGCACCGGAAGAGCCCAAACTCGCATCGGAAGAGCCCAAGGCCAAGCGCAAATACAATAGCTCCTACATCGGGCTACGCCGCGACCTCGCAGCCATGGCGAACTACATCCTTGACCGCTTCGAAAGCCTGCAGGTTAGACGCTCGGCGGCGGATCACGACGGCCAAAACCGAGCCCGTCTCGGCGAACTCTGGGGCTGCGATTTCCTGATGCTGCACCGCGAGCTTGGCGAACGCATGATCGGCGGCAGCAAGTGGTCCGCCGTGGACGCGACGGCCATCGAGCTGACCGCCACGATCTGGCCGATCGACTACGCCATTGCTGAACTCATGATAGCCGGCGAAGACGGAGCGATTCTCGATGGAATATTCCTGACCCGTATTTGCTCCGTCACTGCCAAGGAGGTGCGCAGCAAGGTCAAACGAGTTGCTCCCAAGATGGTGCGCTACATCATGGGCTACTTCTATGACAATGGGCAGTGGTCAGTTTGCGAGGGCTATGCCGGTTTGTTCGGAGAGAAATGGGTCATTCTGGCAATCGAAGCCGATGAGTGGCCGCTAGAGGAAAAGCAAGTCAGAGAAGACCTGATCAATAGGATATTCACCAGCGCCTTTACCGCCCGCTACGACTGGCACGTCGCGTTCGGAACCATCCCGGGCGGACCGCGGCTGTTGTTTCCAACCAACCCGACCGGCGCCCTGCACCTGTTCAACAACCGCGATCGCACGCCTGGCAAGGCCCGGCGCGAGGCGCTCAAGCATTGGGTCGATGAGCACTACCGCGACAATAACGAGGACCTCGCCTACGTCTGCAACCACCTCCGCGGCCAGACCCAGTTCTCCTGGTCCGGCTTCGACAGCGAGCTGTTCGTTTCTCAGTACGATCTGGAAATGAATAAATTCTTCAAGCTGCAGGCCAAGGAGTGGCGTTCGCAACGCAAGCACAATCGCGTCAAAGTCCATCTGAAAAAGAAGTCACACGAGGAGGCTCACCCGCATGCTTAGCCCCGATCGTCCTCGACGCAAGCTCCTGTTCGACGTCGAAAGCCGCAGCACCGTCGACGTCACCGACGTCGGCCCCTACATCTACGCCACCCACCCGACCACCGAGATCCAGTTCTTCACCTACGCCGTCGACGACGGACCGATCCTGATCTGGCGCCCCGGCGATCCAGTGCCGCAGCCATTCATCGACGCCGCCGAGAACCTCGACACCTGGACCGTCTACGCCCACAACGCCGGCTTCGACCGCCCCATGCACGAGCACATCCTGGTCAAGCGCCACGGCTTCCTGCCGCTGACGCTGGAGCAGTGGCGCTGCACCATGGCGCAAGGCCTGGCGGCGGCGCTGCCAGGGCGGCTAGAGCGGCTGGCCAAGGTGCTCAACCTGGAGCACCAAAAGGACAAAGCCGGCAGCCGGCTGATGAAGCAGATGGCGCGGCCGCGCAAACCGCGCAAAGGCGAAGACCCCACAGCCATCCTCTATTTCGACGACGCCGTACGCATGGCCGGACTCGAGAGCTATGGCGTAGCCGACACCGCCGCCATGCGCGAAGCCCATTACGGCCTGCCGGACCTGATTCCATTTGAACAAAAGGTTTGGTTGCTCGATCAGAAGATCAACGGTACCGGGTTCTACCTCGACCAGGAGTTAGCGCTGGCCGCCAACAAGATCGCCGAGGATGCCCACCCGATCATCAACGCCGAGCTGACGCAGCTCACCAATGGCCAGGTCACCGCCTTCACCCAGGTCGCCAAGCTGACCGAATGGCTGGCGCAATGGGTGCCGGTGGACTCGCTCAACAAGGCCACGATCGAGGAGCTGCTCGACCAGGAGCTTCCCGAGCACGTCCGGCGCGCCCTGGAATTACGTCACCTCGGGGCCCAGGCGGCGGTCGCCAAGGTCGACGCGCTGCTACAGCGCCGCTGCCCCGACGGTCGGGTCAGGGATTGCTTCGTTTACCACGCCGCCGGTACTGGCCGCTGGTCCAGCCGAGGCGCCCAGGTCCACAACCTTAAGCGGCCACAGACCGATTTCAGCAAAGACGAGGGCGCCGAGCTGCGGCGTGCCATCGAGATCATCGGCAGCGGCGACCTCGCCCTGGCACGAGAACATTATGACAACCCGTTATCGGTCATAGGCGACTGCATCCGAGCGATGATCGTCGCGCCGCCAGGACACACCCTGATCGGTGGCGATTTCTCCGGCATCGAGGCACGGGTCACCGCCTGGGTTGCTGGCGAGAAGTCCAAGCTCGACATCTTCCGCGACTATGACGAGGGCCGCGGGCCCGACCCGTACGTGATCTTCGCCGCCTCGGTGTTCAACCGCGACCCGGAGGAGCTGTCCAGGGCCTACAAGGCTGGCGATCCGGTGGCGCGCGAACAGCGCCAGATCGGCAAAGCAGGAGAACTCGCGTTCGGATTCCAGGGCGGAGTAAAGGCCTACCGCCGGTTCTCTCCGGGCGGAGCGCCGACCGCGACCACAGCATCGCAATCGGCCTGGATGAAAATGCACGGCGCCTTTGACCGTACCAAGACGCCGCTGGCCGGCACCACGACTGAGTTCACCGACCTCGAAGTCAACCGCATCAAGAACACCTGGCGCCGTCTGCACCCCAACGTGGTGCGGTTCTGGGACAATATCGACCGCGCCACCTACAAGGCCGTAACCAATCCGGGCTGCACGGTGACCTTCGGCAACCTCGCACTGCGCTGCGACGAGAGTCCGATGCTGTGGCTGACGCTGCCGAGCGGACGCTCGCTGGCCTACCCGCATATCCGCAAGACTCGAGCGTTCTTTTTCGAGGGCAAGATCGTCGAGCACGAGCGCGGCGAAACTTGCGTGCTGTTCAAGGACGCCGCCATGGGACAGTGGCGCGACGTCAAGGTCTATGGCGGCCTGCTCACGGAAAACATCGTGCAGGCAGTGGCGCGTGATCTGCTGGCCGAGGCCATGATTCGTGTTGACCGCGCCGGGTTCAAAATCGTCGCCCATGTGCACGACGAGATCGTGATCGAAATGCCGAAGGCGCGCGCCGCGGCGGCGGAGGTCACCTTCACCAAGCTGATGTCGCAGTGCCCGCCGTGGGCCAAAGGGTTGCCGATCAAAGTCGGCTCATGGAGCAATGACCGCTATGTTAAATAATCCACTGCGTCACATTCTGATCGAAGATTCTGCCGAGGTTGTCGACTTCATATGCGGCCCGTTCTTGCTCGAACGTATGGGCAAGAACGACATGGCCGTGATCAACGGCCTGATCGCGTCGATCGCCATCTTGGTTAAAGTTCACTGCGACAAAACCGGCCAGGACCTGGACGAGACCGTGCAGCTGTTTCACGACAGCCTCGACGCGGCGGTCGACATTGTCGCAAACAAATAAACATTCGCTTGACAACCCGTATGCCTGTCGCCAAAGATCGCGCGATGAATAGACTAAAAATATGCGCCGTGTGTGGCGGCAGCTTCTGCTTGTTATCGCGCAAGCTGACATGCTCGGACAAATGCCATCGCGAACGCAAACGCATGGCAGATCGCAAATATCGTCGGGGGCCTTATCGTGAGCACAAACGCGCGCAAGACCGCGCCTATCGTGAAGGGCCTATGCGCGAGCAACTTCTTGCAGGCAAACGCGAATGGGGCGCGGCCAATCGTGAGCGGATTCTGCAGCAGAGACGCGAATATCGTGAAGCCAATCGCGAGCAGATCAACGCATCTAAACGTGTGCCTGCAAGATTGCTCGCCTGCGTAGTATGTGGTGGTAGTTTCCAGACTAAAGTCTCGCGAAAACTGACCTGCTCGGCCGCATGTGCTCGCAAGCGCAAACACACGATCCGCGACGAAGCGCATCGGGACCAGATCATCGCGCAGAAACGTGCATGGAACGCAGCGCATCGTGAGCAAATCAAAATATCGAACCGCAGATACGTAGAAGCCAATCGCGAGCAGATCAACGTACGCCGACGTGACTCACGCCATCGTCATCAGGAGTGGGTCAATGCGGTGTTTCCGCCTCGTCCACCGTGCCCTCGAGTCAACGCAGCCACGCTCAGCCCTCAGCATTATCGGGAATGGGTTAATGCAGTGTTTCCACCTCGGGCAAAAGGAAGGCGCGGTGGCGAGCGACCGGGAACAGGGCGGCCCAGAAAGGGTGTTACGCTGCCATTGAAAGTCTGCGTGTGCGGCAAAAAGTTTCGGGCTAAGCGAAGCACCTGTTCGAGAGCTTGTTACCGTAGCTACGTCTACGTTGCAGGACTGCCGCAGTATCCATTGTCGCAGGAAAGGCGTGGGGGCTGGCGCCCAGGCGGCGGGCGTCCCCGAACGACCCCGTTGGACTCGCATGTTATGGCGTGGAAGTGGCACGTTGCGGGATTGTCGCCGGTGCCGTCGGCGCAAGGGCGCGGTGGCAAACGCCCAGGTGCAGGGCGTCCCCGAATGAACCCGGTCGGATACGAACGCAAGTTCCAAATATCCTACGCAGTCCTGAAGAATCTCGGCATCTCACTGGAACATCTGCCGACGCGCTACCAGCAAATGCGCATCGCATATGAATCGCTGAAGCAGCTTGGAGTATTGATACCAGAAGAGAAAGGAAATTAAACATGACGGATATCCACCCCAACATTGGCACGCTGGGACAGACACGCTCGACTTGGCGCGATGATAATCATCTACGCGGTTTGCTGCTTCGGTTGGTCATAGAAAATCCGCAGGCCAATCGCGAGGAGTTGGAAGCACTTTATCTTGACAAGGCCGAGTCAAACTCAACGCTAGTCGAAGAAGCACTTCGCCGCTCCTTTGATAACGACTATTGGCAGCTACAAAGGCCAGCGAAACGACGACGTCAGCTACAAAGGCCAGCGAACCGACGACGTCCGCCGACCGAGGCCGAAATTACCGCCGTGGCAGAGCAGCTCCGAGTCGTCGTGCTGCTGGATCTGGTCCTGCCCAATGGCAAGAAACTACGCGAGTGCTCCGGCCAAGAATGTCGACAGGCAGGTGGTTGGTTAACAGCGGTAGCTGACCGTATCGGCAATCGCGGCATTGTCGGCGAGAAACTTAGTGAGGCTGAAGTTGCCGCGCTTTATGCTAATCCGAAGAGCAGAAGGAAAAAAGGCAAAGACTGACGCGACGAAACAACAGAGTCCCACATTCTGATAAACTCAGGGCGTGGGATTTTCTTTTAAAGCAGCACTTGACACCGTCAAAGTGCGAGGATATTAAAGGCCAGCTTTAAACGACCAGTCACCGTCAAACACAAAGAGAACCGTCATGAAGACCTACCGATTCACCCGCCGGCTCGCCGACGGCTCGACCTATATCCTCGGCCACGCCGTACAGAACGAGGCCGGCTGGCGCTTCCTCCCCAACGTCGCCTCCCGCAAGCCCAGCCGCAAGGCCCACAAGTCCTTGGAGAAATGCCTGCCGCGCTGGGTCGGCTATCCCGACCATTGCCAGAGCGAGGTGGTCAGCCGTGGCTGATTTCATTTGCCAGTACGGCAACTGCGAAGAGATCTGTACGCCGATTCTCATCAGCAACAAGGTGACGCTGGAGCGTGCGCGGTTCTGCTGCCGCGAACATGCCGCGCTCTATCTCCTGCGCAACGCCTCCATGGCAACCTACGACCGTGTGCAGGAACAATTCCGGAAGGATTTCCCGTGAGACACGTCGGCACTCCGACATGGCGCCATGACTGCGAGCGCTGCCGCTTTCTCGGCCAGACGATCGGCGGCGGCCGGCTGCATGATCTCTATGTTTGCGAGCGGATCGGCAGCGACGGCCGCGAGATGTCGCCAAGCGTGATCGCCCGCTACGGCGACAACGGGCCGGAGTATTATTCCATCGACGCCAACTACGCCCATGCCACCGGTCACGCCGAGCTGTTCGCCGCGGCCTGGCTGTGGCGGGTCAGCGAGGAGGAGCAATAGCCGTGTCCGCCGACATCCCAGCCTGCGACATACGTGCTCCGCGGGCCGGCGAATTCTTTCGGATCAATCCTGATCCAGCCTTCCACACCGACGTCGCGCTGGTGCACGATCCCGAGGACAACAAGCTGTACAAAATTGCGCCGGAGCTTGTGCCCGAGGCGATGGAGCGCATTCCCGATAAGGTCAAGCATTGCACTATGTTCTTGGCACAGAACCAGGACGGCGAGATATTCCTCTGGCCGGTCGAGAAACCGGTCCCGGCCGAGCACCCAGTATACCGAGCAATGACCGAGTGGATTTCAATTCGACTGCAATCATAACAGGAGCAAACCTATGTCAGTCGTCACACCAGCGTTCAAGCAATTTGGCGAGCGCAAGCGGCCAGGGTTCTCGCGTCGTTCGCGCGAAACCAGTGTGGGCGCCAGCGAGATCGGTCAATGTGAGAGGAAGATCGGCTACGAGAAGCACGACGCCGATCAGGACGAAGAGTTCATCCGGACCTGGGGCGCGGCACAGCGCGGCATCTCGATCGAGAAAAGTTTTTTCGTCCCGGCGATGAAAAAATTCTACGGCGAGAACTTCATCGCCGCTGGGTCGAAACAAAAGCGCCTGGTCGACGGCAACCTCTCGGCCACGCCGGACGCGCTGCTGGTCAACCAGCCACGCAATTTGCTCGCCGGCCTGATGGTGCCTGACATCGGTCCCTCCGGATGCGTGGCGGTGGAATGCAAAACCGTGGACCCGCGCGTGAACCTGTCGAAGCCCAAGCCCGAGCACATCTTCCAGGTCGTGGTGCAACTGGGATTACTGCGCAAGCTCACGGAGTATCAACCGGACTACGCGCTGTTGTCCTACATCAATGCTTCGTTTCTAGACGACGTCGTCGAGTTCGTGATCGAGTTCGACGAGGCGGTATTCGCAGAGGCGTACAAGCGCGCCGACAAGATCATCAACGCCACCGCGGCGGCGCAGCTCAAGCCCGAGGGCTGGATTGCCGGCGGCGGCAGTGAATCCGGCGAGTGCAAATACTGTCCCTACGCTACCGCCTGTAGGGCGCTACGCGGCGACATCCCGCTAGGAATAGACAAGCTCGGCTTTAACGACCCGCAGTTCATCGCCGAGGTCACCGACCTGGCATACCAGGAACGCGAGCGTCACGCCGCCGTGAAGGAGGCCGACGCACTGCATCGTGAGGCGCAGGAAAAAATAAAGGAGCGGATGCGCGAGAGAAGCTTGCGGACTCTGAAAACTTCCGACATCAATGTGGTCTGGTCGACCGTCAAAGGCCGACCGTCTTACGACTGGCCAGGCATTCGCGCCGCAGTCGCTGAAGCTGGACTTGACCTTAGCCCTTACGAAACCACAGGCGAGCCTTCGGATCGCCTGAGCGTCACCGTCACGAAACGCGACCGACTTGTTACCAAGCGTGCGTCCTGAATCTGTGCATCATTCCGAGGCGCAGATGTCACCGTCAACAGAAGGAACTTTAAATTATGACTACCAACGGAAACAACGGTAACCTTCCCGCCATCCCCGCCAGCGGCGATCCCTGGTCGGACTATGCCTCCGAGGCCAACGCTCGCGGCCCGATCCAGGGCCTGCTCCTGCGCTTCACCAAGCACGGCGATTACCGCGCCGGCCAGGATGGTGAGGATGTGCCGGAGGGCACGCGCATGCTGGTCTACATGCCCGGCCTGCAGCGCGGCTGGGTCAAATGGGAGGACCAGAAGCCGATCCGCCACATCATCGGGCTCGTGGCCGAGGGCTACAAGCCGCCGCCACGGTCATCGCTGGGCGACATGGACCAGGCAGAGTGGCCGATGCTCAACGGCCGCCCGATCGATCCCTGGCAGAACACCAACTACGTCACCATGCTGGACGAAGGCGGGCAAATCTACACGTTCGTCACCGCCTCCAAGGGCGGCCTCTCGGCACTGGGCGAGCTGGTCGACCAGTATGCCAAGCGCCGGCGGATGAAGCCGGACGAGATTCCGGTGATCGAGCTGCACGCGCGTTCCTACCAGCACAAGGAATACGGCGAGACGTTTGCGCCGCAGCTCAAGGTGACGGGCTGGGCGCAGATCCCGGAGAACTTCACCGAGCTGGCCTCGGCGATGGAGCCCGAGGGTGAGGAGGGCGAGGGCGTTCCGTTCCAGCTCTCACCGCCGCCCGCGGCCCAGACCGAGGAAGTCTCGGCTCCGGCGCCGCGACCCGCTCCGGCTCCTGGCAAGCGGCCTCCGGGTCGGCCACCGAATGCCACCGCGCCGAAGGCGGCGGCCGCAGCTGCCGCCCCGGCGCCCAAGGCTGCCGCCGCTCCGCTACAGTCGGTACAGGGAGGCAAGCGGCCAGTGAAATTCTAAACAGCCCATAGGCTAAAGCAGTCGGAGGGCGGCAACTTTTCTGGGCGATTAGTTGCCGCCCTCCTTGTCCCAACTCCTGTATGCGCAGGGGCGGAACAATGGGTATCCCGGCAGATTTCCTGCTCGAAGCCTTTGCCGGACGCTCACAGGCGCCGGTCTGTATTTTGTGCTTGCCCAATATTCGCGGCGCGTTTCCACCAAGCGAAATCTACACCCGCGATCTGGCCGAGGCCGAAGCCTTCGTCAAGGAAAAGGACGGTCCTGGCGCCGCCATTTATTTCGGTGCCAATACTACCTTGCCGGGACGCAAACGCAACAAGGACAATGTTGCGGAGATCGTCACGCTGCACGCCGATCTCGATTTCAAGACCATTGCTGCAACGCCAGACATCATCGAACAGGTCCTGCGCGCGCTGCCATTGCCACCGTCTACGATCGTGGATTCCGGTAACGGATTTCACGGTTACTGGCGCTTTCGCGAGGCGCTGCCGCCGGAGCTGCGGGAGCGGATCGAGGCGGCACTGCGGCGCCTGGCCTGGGCATTGGCCGGCGACCCGGCCGTTTGCGAGATCGCCCGCATCATGCGGCTTCCCGGCTCGCACAACACCAAGGACGGCGCCTGGAAGCCGGTCCTGGTGCGCTGGAATAGCGGGCGGGAGTATTCCTTCGAGGAGCTGGACGAGTGGCTGGGCGGGCTCGAGAGCCCGTTGCTGGCCCGTCTGGCGCCGCCACCCAAGGCCGGCAATGGCCACGCACGCGCCGGCCTGGCGGGTGCGGATGACACATTCGGGGCCTATGCCGCCGAGATTAAACCGATCCCGATCGACGTCGAGAACGAACTCGACGCCATGGAGTTTGGCGGCACGGATGGCAACGGGGTGAACCTGACCCAGCTCCGCGTGATCGGCTCACTCCTACACGATGAGACGCCAATCGAGCAGGCGATCGACTACGTGGTCGACGCCACCTGGGCGCGCATCCCCGAGGCCATGGGGTGGAACCGGGCAGCCGAGGTTGCCCAGCTGCGGGATATGACGGTGCGAACGATCAAGGGCCGCCCCGAGCTGCTTGACCTGCAGGAGAATGTCCCGCGGTGGCTGGCCCAGCGGTTGGGCATAAGACAGACGGTAGAACCAGGGAAAGAGCCGCCGCTTAAAGCACTATTCGACGCCGCGACCGCGGCAGGGTCCAAGGCCGAACCAGAATCGGACGGGGAGCCTAAGCCCGAACCGCCGCCCAAGCCGCCGGGGAAGGGCCCAATTATCCTCAAGCGGTTGTTTCTTGAGGAGCTGCAGATACGGGCGGTGATCGCTCGCAAATGGGTGGTGGATCAGTTCGTCCTGGCCGGCCAGCTCAACGGCCTGTTCGGCGACGGTGGCGTGGGCAAGGATTATTTGCTGCTGCAGCTGGCGATCGCCATGACCTGCGGCGGCCAGTGGCTGGGGCGCGAAGTGTTGCAGGGCCGGGTGATCTATTTCCCGATCGAGGACGACCTCGATGAGGTGCGTCGGCGCGAGAGCAAGATCACCACGTTCATGGCCTCGAACGGGATCTACGAGCCGCGCGACCGGGAGTTGATGATCGTGCCGATGGTGGGTGAGGACGCCGTGCTCGGGGTCTATGACAGCCGCCGCGGCGTGGTGCAGCCGACTGGGGTGTTCGCCGCCATCGAGAAGCTGGTCGCCGAGTTCAAACCCACGCTGGTGATCGTGGGCAACCGGGTCAATATTTTTTCGGTCAACCAGAACGACGACGCCCACGCGGTGCAGAGTCTGCGGCTGCTTTCGGGCCTGTGCGCCAGGCACGAGACCGCGGTGCTGATGCCGGGTCATGTCAGCGTGACGGGTATGAACACCGGCTCGGGCACCTCGGGCTCGGTGCAGTGGTCGAACGGGGTGCGGCTGCGCGGGTACCTGCAGCGGCCCAAGGACGAGGAAACAGGAGCAGCCGATCCTGACCGGCGCGTGTTGCAGATCATGAAAACCAACTGGGGGCCGCCCGATCAGCAAATCGAATTGAAGTGGAGCGAAGGGCTGTTCGTTGCTGATGGGTTCAACATCACACCGCCGCAGCCGGAGCCTGGCGAGAGCACGGATCAGATGCGGGCGCGGCAAAAGCTGGCGATGGAAAGCGACGTCGAAGCCGAGTGCTTGCGGATGATCAACAAGGCGATCGCGATGGGGATCAGAATGAGCCCGCAGCCTCGGAGCAACAACAATCCAGCGACGATGTTCGCGCGCGATGACCGATTTACCGAGTGCAAATATCGCGGGGAGAAGGGTGCCAAGCAGATGAATCAGGCGATCGGCCGATTGTTCATGCGCGGGCTGATCCGAGCGCAGAGTTATGGGCCGCCCTCCGATAAAACCAAGGAGATCGTGCTGGGTGAAAAGGATGATTGAGTTGTAACAACCAGAATCCACACGAAATAACCGGTTACCTCCAGAAAACATCGGATGCGTGGAGGGTGTGCGCGGAGGCAATAATTAAAAAATGCTGTGGTCTCAAGAGTTTATTTTTCTTCCACGCATAGCCCTCCACGCATTATGCGTGGAGTTTCGCGTTAAATCCTTATGCGTGGAGGTGAGCATATATCATAAATTGAAAAGCATTGAGATGTGCTGATAAGATCGATGCCGACGAGGGCTCCACGCATGGCTCCACGCATAGGGTCAGAGCCTCCGCCCTCCGGTCCTATATACTACGTATATGGGCGGGGCCCTCCTGAAGGTCGGGCCCCCGCCCTTGTGTGCGATCGCTTCGGCGCTGTGGTCTTGAGGATGACACCGGGCTGGGGCGGACCCTTGGATCAAATCGGAGTTTGAGCTGTGCCGGAATTGAAAGCGATCGAGACACGATACCGGGGCTACCGCTTCCGTAGTCGGACGGAGGCGCGATGGGCAGTGTTCTTGGACGTTTTGAAAATTGAGTGGGAATATGAGGTGCAGGGATTTGAGACTGAGGCGGGGCGGTACTTACCTGATTTTTGGTTGCCAAAGATTGCGACGTTCTTTGAGGTGAAGCCGATGTTCAGTGACGCTTACACTAGGGATGAGGCGTTGCTTTCGGTGATATTCAATCGGGACAAAGAATATACTCAGGTCAAGAGGTTGATGAGCAGTCTCGTGGATATGTCTGGACATCGTGGGGTGATTGCTGTTGGCGCTCCCAGTAGCTTTAAGCCACCGGTGCTGTACGAGTGTGATGGTCCTAGGGCCTTTCCAGAGTATCGATTTTCTCAGGCACGGATTGGGTGGTTTGTTGGGTCGAAGGAGATGTGGAAGGCGCATATTCAGCAGCATAGCAACGATCGATATTTGTACAGTTTGCTGGGCGGTCTGATTAGCCGGACGGACGAGGCTATGTTGCAGGCGCAACAGGCGCGGTTCGAGTTCGGGGAGAGTGGCTAACCCACTGTGCGATTTCGGTCCTTCGGCTCTTGCGTTGATCACTCGACCTGGCGTAGGACTCAGGGCGGACGGACTGCGGATCATCTTCGGGACCTATGGCGTTCTGGGCGACGCTCGAGACCGAGAGTCAACGCGAATCAATCGTTCGGCTGCTGATCATGCGGACCGGCCGGGAGACGTACCTCCCGCGGATCAAACATCACGCACGAGTCACGCCGTTATTTCCTCGCTACTTGTTCGTCAAAATCGTCGACGACCGATGGTGGGAGGTTCGTTGGACCCCGCATGTGCTGCGGATCCTTACGTTCGGAGAATATCCTCAGGCTGACGTCAGGCTCGAAGCTGCGATCGCGATGATCAAAAAGCAGGAACGGGACGGTCTGGTAAAACTTCCGGCCGCGGTGGCTTTGCGCAGGGGCGCCCCGGTCCGGATCAAAAGCGGAAGTTTTGCAGGCCACATCGGTATTCACGACGGCATGAGCGGAAAGGACCGGCAACGGGTCCTGCTCAAAATGCTGGGTCAGACCGTCCCGGTCGAGCTGCCCAATACCGACTGCCAACCTCTCACCGACCCACAGCTGCTAGAGAATTTACGGGCCTGAGGCCCCAAGGCGTTGCGCCAGGCGTCGAGTTGCGCTAGAGAATCACCATCCCACAAACCCGGTAAGCTGTTATTTGCACGCGGAAATCCCTGAATTGGGGACCTCCGTGAGTCGCAGCGCGCTGTTCAAAGCCTTGAAAAGACTGCGTTCGAAGCGCCGGAGTTTGTGGGAACTCACGCCGATTGCTTCGATCATTGGGCGCCCGGCTGGTTCATCGTCCACCCAGCCTGGGCGCCCTTCCTCATCCCCGCAAACCGGGTCCTGATGCGCCTGATGCAGGCAGCCCCCAGGCAGGTAGCCTCCTGCGGCAAATCGAACCGGTGGCCTCCGTAGCTCCCTCCAGAGCTGGAGGTACTCGAGTAAGTTCACAGATTTCGCTTGGCATTCATGGATTTTGCATTCATGGATTTCGCAAACAAATAAATCACAGTTTTCGCAATTCAATTGGGGAAATTGGGTGATGGATCTGGCGTTGACCGAGGGCCCTACCGGCGGGGCGATCGCGCACCGGGCCGATTGTCCGCAAGTTCGCGCGCTGGCGGCCGCGGGCCAGCCAGTCATGACGATGCTCGGTTGCGAGAAGCCGCTGCCTGACGACGTGCCGCGGCATTCCTGCCTTGGGCCCGAGCAATCTGACTTGTTCGATTCATAGTTTTCGCAAATTCACAGATTTCGCAAATTCATGGATTTCGCAAATTCATGGATTTCGCAATTCATAGATTTCGCTTAGCAGAACCCGGCGCGTCCGCGCCTGGACACGTCGAGGCGACGGAGCGGCGCCGGGCTGCTACGCGCAGGCCGGCGCCGACCGAGGCTGAGGCGAGCTTGCTTGCGCGCTAGGTCTTGTCGGGCACACGCACGAAGTCGGCTTTGGGCTTCGAGCTGGCGTTCTTCGGGCCCCAGCCTTTGCGCACCAGGCACTCGGCGCGGTAGGTGTTCCAGGCCGCGAGCCCAGGCGTGGCCTTGCGCTCGGCGCTCTCGCGCCACTCGGCGCCGCAGGTCCGCATCACGTCCGTGAACGTGATCTTGGGTGCGGCGGGCGCGGCGGTCGGCGCCGGTGCCTCCTGCCCGGCGGCGGTGCCGAGCGAGAGCGCGACCAGGGCGGCCGCGAGGATGGTTTGTCGCATGGTGTCGGTTTCCTTTTCGGTTCGGTTCGGTTGTCGGGGTCCGGACCATCCGGCGCCCTCTGTCGTTTCAGTATTGATAACGTATGCCTAGGTTCAAAAAGAGTCAAGAATTATTTTCGCAAACAAACAAATAAATTGAAAGGCGCTCAAAGCCGCTAGGGCGGTCGCTGGTGACGTGAAAAAGCCCGGCTAGTCACCTAGCCGGGCCCTCCTGGAAACGAGCGTACGGGCTCGCTAGCGCCTTCGGTTTAGTCTTGTTCTGTTAGCCCGTCGCAAAAGTCGCGCGTTACCGCCTCAAGTTCACCGTCGGTCGGTTCGACCGTTGAATAAACTACGGCTAGTAGTTTTTCGATCACGACATAGGCGGGTCGCAATGCTTCGGGCAAGGTGTCGCGGGCTTCGGTATGGTCCATTAGGTCGCCCAGATTATCTTCGCTGCAAACGTCGACCGTAAACGCTGCGCGAACCTCCGAAGGCGCCGCAACCGCGGCCGCGATAGTCGCATCAATTGCCGCGTCGGTCGCGGTACACTCCGCCGCATCGGCAATTGACCAGCAACCGGCGCCGTATGGTTCAGCTGAAAATGCGGGCGCCGCAAACGCAAACGCCGCAACGGTAGCAAGTAGAATCCGTCTCATAGGGTAGTCCTTTCATTTTCCGTTCTGGTGTCCGGCAGAATTGCCGATCATGGCGCCCGCGGGCGCCATGCGCTGCAATTCGGCTTTAGTGAAGCAACAAACCGAGCGCAATTAGCGCGCAAGCGCCTAATGCAATCGGTCCGATTTTCCACATTGCCCGAAAAATTAGAATGTTGAGATAGTTCCAAGCTGAACCGAGCAAGAAAAGCGCCGCGGCCAGCAACATTACGAGTATTTCCGGGTTGGCGTTAAAATAGTGTTGCATTGTCCTATCTCTCGATTTTGTTTGTTTCCGGGTGCCATTCCGACTTTATGACGGGGTCACCTATCGAGTCGGTTTCGTCCGTGTCTTCGGTTTCGCAATCATAATCCCATAGTTCGACTATGACTCCGGGCGGTATGTTCTGAATCTCTTGAACAACGCCACCCGACACGATAATTCGAATCCGGTTCATGCTGCATTCTCCCGCACAACAAACCCGGACCGATCGCGCTTTGCCTTGTTTCCCTTGGGCGAAAGCCATACCACGACGTTTGCGGGGTCCAGGTGTCGCAAGTCGTGTTCGTCACCGTCGATTGTGCGGTATCCGTTCCATTGCTTGGGGCGCGGCAATGCTGACACCACAGCAACGTTGCGGCCCTCCTGCAAAAGCTCGATGGCTTGCGCGTCGTTTTCTTCCGAGCGCGAAAACGTCAAGTAGTAGTTTGCTGGCAATGCGCGCTTGAACCGGCGCGCGCTTTTCGTGTAGTCGACAAATTGCACCGCGGGAAACGCGCTAAAGATAGTATGGGCGCCCGGCGTTACAGTGTGGCCGCTGATCGCGCTCAATTCTGCGGCGAATTCCGGCGTCACCATCACGCGCAAGCCTTCGTATGCGATATCGGTCGACCCGTTCGGCCGCAACACAAGCTTGACGCGCTTGCGCTTTGCGGTGCGAATTGCCGCGGCGCTGTGGCGTAGCATTTCGAGCATGTAGGCTTGTCGGTCGCGCATGAAGTAGCGCGCCTTGCGTTCGCGAGAATCGCGGACCGAATTAGTCCAATCGGTCGCGGCCGATACCATCGAAGCTTGACCGGATTCGCGGCCAAGGCAAAGCGCAATGCAACCCGGACTAGCATCGGGGCACAAATTGCCGACCCCGGCGGATTCATGCGGCGCCATGTAGTTAATTCCGTTCAGGTAACGGAACTTTGCCGCTTTGATAGCCTTGGGGCTATCGAACGAATAAAAGCGCTTGAATTGCATTTTAGTCTCTCCTGGTGTTCCGAGCGGCTTCAACCGCCCTTCTGAACATTAGTCGCTAATACGTATGCCTAGGTTCAAAAGAAAATGCAAGAATTATTTTGGAAATAAACCAACAAAAAAAAAAGCGCCCCGCGGGGCGCCCTCTTGGTTCAGATTCTGGTGATACATTCAGGGCCGAATCCCTGGTGAACCGAAGTCGGGACCGTAAGCTTGCGACCACAGCGGCCGCATTTTCCTTCCGTCCATATTTCGAGCTGATCGGGCAAGCGGCCGCGAACCAAGGCGCGCCATGTCCAATCGAAGGCTTTAGCGGAGGGCGCGTCGCGGGAAACGTCACCGGGGCGTGGAACCTTGCGACCGAGCCAAAAAATGTCGCGCGAAATGCGACCTAAATATTTGTAGTCGGATTCGTTGTTTTGTCCGACCAAAAGCCCGACAAAATGACAAAGCCCGTCGTCGCTAACGGAAATGCGATAGGTGAACCGGGCGCCGGTTTTCTTGCTTGCGAGCGTAAATGTTGCGTTACCAGCGCGCAAGAATTTGAGCGCGTCGGGCGCCGTCGTGAGCTGTCCGCGCATATCGGCGCCCTTGGCGGGCGCGGGGTCCGCGTCAAGGTTTATATCGTGATCCAAGCCCGCGAAAATGTCAGAGTGATTGCACATTGCTTGAGTCTCCTGGTGTTGCGAGCGGCTTCAACCGCCCTTCTGAACATTAGTCGTTAATATGTATGCCTAGGTTCAAAGGAAGAGTCAAATAAAAAAGGCGCCCCGCCCGCGGGGCGCCTTTTCGGAGTGATCCGGATCAGGATCGGGGCGGGCGCGCGTTGCGGCCCTTCGGGGTAACGGCGCCCGCCTTGTTCAGAAGGCCTTTACTGATCAGCGAATCCTTGGCCGCTTGCCATTGCTCGCGGGTCGGGAATTGCGGCGTTGAGTCGTCGCGGCGCCAAGGATATTCCGCTTGAGTCTTGGCCATGGTGTAACGGTCTTGACCGTTATAGCTCGACTTGAACGAACACGTTGCGCTTAACACAATCGACTCGTGTTCGCTCAATTCCGGCGCCGGCGCCGGTAACAGGGCCGCGGCGTTGTCCGGGTGCACGTAGAACGTCAATCCCATATCCTTGCCGCAAAAGAGCGAGTGTTCGACTACGGCAAAGCCGGGCTTTAGCGTAATGTGCTGATCCTTGCGCGACGAATCCCATGGCGCCGACATATTGTCGGACGCGGCGATAGCGTCACCAGTAGCGAGCTGAACAAACCGAAACGTGTTGCGGGTACCGCCGGACCATAGACCAGCGTCCGAAGGAATCGTGACTTGCGTCACCACGACAGCCTTAAACTTTTTGCCCGTGTATCCGCCGCGCAATTGCGCGGGAATCATCGCGGCGTCTAGATAGATTGCGTTCATGTCGGAGTCTCCTGGTGTTGCGAGCGGCTTCAACCGCCCTTCTGAACATTAGTCGTCAATACGTATGCCTAGGTTCAAAGGAAGAGTCAACTTATTTTCGCATCAATCCAATCGAGACACGGTCGCGGGCGATAAACCGAGCGGCGCCCACATCGGCCAATATTTCGTCGCGCGCGTTCCACCATGCAAAGCGCTTATTTGGCGCCGCGACATAGTAGCAGCGGGATTCGCGGATCGTGGTTCCGTCGGGCTTATCCCAATGCAGAGTCACGCGCCATTGTCGGACCGTCGGAATATTGCGGGACATTAGCGAGCCCTCGCAAACGTCTTGACCTGATCGCGGGTAATTTCCCAAGGCGCGTCATATTTTGGCACCATACGAATCGCCTCGGTGCGAATTGCCTCGATAATCTTGCAAGCAACCGACTCTTCATAGTCGTTAGTCTCGCAAGCCTGATAATCGAAACAAGAGCAACCGCTAAGGATCAGCCCGACAAGCTTGTGTTGCGGCAAAGACTCGAGCCCTGCAAACGGGCTGAACTTATAGGACGCGACCGACTCGCCCTCGCGACCGGGCGCCGTTTCCTCGGTTTCGTTTGGATAACGGTTCAGAACCGAGCGAAGATTCTCGCCTAGCAAGATTCGACCGGTTTCGGTCGCGTTGTCGCTGGTGATATCGATGCAACGGGCGGGACCGTCGACGAAATAGCGCAAGCGCTGCGACACCGCGAAAGTCACAAGCGCGTCAATATGATCGTGCGAGACAACAAAAGCAGACATTGGGATTCTCCTGGTGTTTGCGGCTTCAACCGCGGTTGAGACTTAGGCGAGGGCGAGCGCGACCGCGCGCAAGCCCATCTGGCGGATGGCGTACCGGTCCGCGCGCATGACGCAAAACGAGACCTGAAAGCGGCCGAGTCGGATAAACCGGATTCCGCCGACGCGCTTGTTAGAGTAGTTGAACATTTTCCGTCTCCTGGTTCCGAGCGGCTTCAACCGCCCTTCTGAACATTAGTCGTTAATACGTATGCCTAGGTTCAAAAGGAAATGCAAGAAAATTCGACACCTGGAATCAAATTAAATAGACTAGGATTCAAAGTCGGAGGGCCCGGAACCGGGCTCGGTTCAGGGCAAGGGCCCGAAAAACCAGGGCTTGAACGGTACCCGACTACCAAATGACGGGCCGACTCGCCGGAACAAAACTAAATTAGCAGGCTAATAATGCCGAAGGGCGGAATTCGCGCGGGCGCCGGGCGCCCCAAGGGCTCGGGAAAAGGCCATCGGGTCGTGGTCGAGAATCCCGACGGGCTCATGCCTATCGAATGGATGCTAGCGGTTATGCGCGACCCGCTAACCGAGCCGTTACGCCGCGACCGGATGGCGGAAATAGCGGCGCCCTATCTGCATTCGAGACTCGCCGCGGTGTCCGTTACTGGTGAAGTGAAGGGCAGCACGTCAAACACCACAAACAACACGGTTAACATCTTTGCGGTGCCGCGCGGCGCCGCAGTGAATCTCAAAGATGGAACGGTCGAAGTCGAAGGCATTGCGACCACGGACCTAGCAGCGCTTGAACCGTTCGAAGGCACACCCGCGCTCCCGGATCAGAGCGACGCGAATCGGGGCACGCAACCACCCAAGGGCCCGTTGCCCGTGCACGGTGTCGACACTAGCAACGTAACACGACTCAAGCGACCTGGTGAACCGGGCGCCATGGTGCAACGGGTATTTGATGCGCTCGACAAGCGCGACACCAGCGACACTGGCAACACCAGCGACTCGAGCGCGTGAACCAGGGCCCGCGCCGGGGCTCGCGGCCGCTCGGCAATGCACTAAGCCGCATGCCATAAGGCTAATGCGCGCCTAGCGGGCGGTACACTAAGCCGCCCGACGGGCGCCCGGCGCCGTCGGCAGTATGGTCCCCAGTATGGGCAGGATAGCGCGGGCGCCAGATAGTCCAGTAATATCAATGGGGCGACGCGGACACACTATCCGCGCCTAGCAGAAGCTATTCTGAAACCCGTTAGCTAAAAGCGTCGAAATTTGGGGGCGGCACGCCCTCTCTATGGTTTTCAAGCTTTTGATTTTTGCGGAGTTTTTGCAAAAAATTTTTTCCCGCGTAGGAATAAAATCAATGCGCCTACCGATACCCGACGACTGCGGCCGCGCTGCCCGAGAGCTGATTGCGCACGGCCTGGACCCGAACGAGCACCTTGAGTTCATGCGCGGCGACGAGGTCAGCCTCCACGGCACCGCCCGCGCCTTCGCCACCCGCACCGTGGTCGAGACCCCGAACGGTCCCCGTCACGCGCCCTACCGGCCCTTCGATCGCACGGCAATGGTGCGTCTGGGCCTGGTGGTAGACCCGCCGGTGCGGCGAAAGCGCCGGCCGGCAAGATTGATCGTCCAGGACTGAAAACGCACGTACGGGCTCCTCGTCGCCTCGGGAACGCAATGCCTTCAAATGCGGAGAAACGGGCCCTGATTGCGACCGCCCTGAACGAGGCGCTGGCCACACGGGTGATCCGGCTGTTTGAGGCGCTGTGTTCGGCAGAGAACATAGAGCTGGGGTTGATCCGGTTTAGTGAAGGAATGACCCAGGCTATGGAAGCCTACGAGGCAGCGAATGACCCCAATGCCCCGTGGTGCGGCGGCCGCCGGCTGGACGTGTAATGCGGTTCCGGCCGGCGGACGACCCACGCAACACCGTCGATGACATCCCCGGGGTCACCACCGACAAGACCGAGCCCGGGACGCCGGTGGAATGGGAGGATAATTTTCTCTCCAACACCTTCGCCTGGGCCAGCTACCGGCTGGTCCCGGATTGGTGCCAGACCCCGGAGCACTTCACTTCGCGGTTCACGCAATACCTCTTTACCGACTGTCCCTGCTGCCTGTTCTGGCGCGGATTGACCTTTGGCTACGTGGTCGGCGGCGTTGTCGGGGCCATCGTCGGCATGATCGTGATGTGGTTGGGTGCGCAATGGTTGCACTAGTGATGGGCGAGAACTTCACCCGCACGCTGTTCGCCAAGAACGTGCGACACAAGGCCCTGTATGGCGGCCGCGGCTCCGGCAAGACCTGGTCGATCGGCTCCTACCTGGTCTACACCGCCAACACCGAAAGGAAGCGCATCATCTGCGCCCGGCAGTTTCAGAACTCGATCCGGGACAGCTCCAAGGATCTGATCGAGCGCCGCATCCGCGACTTCGAGCTGGACCGCGAATTCAGTCTGACCGACCGCGCCATCACCCATCGCAAGACCGGCTCGGAGTTCTTGTTCATCGGGCTCGAGCGCAACATCGAGAGCATCCGTAGCTTGGAAGGCGCCGACATCGTGTGGATCGACGAGGCCCGCACCATCTCCAACCGCTCGATGGAGATTCTGCTGCCCACCGTGCGGGCGCCCGGCTCGCAGCTGATCTGGTCCTGGAATCCTGAGGATCCTCTGGACCCGGTCGACGCCTATTTCCGCGCCGGCAAGCCACCGCCCAATTCGGTGATCACGTTCGTCGACTACAACGACAATCCGTACTTCAAGCACACCACTTTGCCGCACGAGATGGAGGTCCTAAAACGCGGAAATTTCAACAGATATCGCCATGTTTGGCTGGGAGAATACGATTTATCGTACGATTCCAAGGTATTTTCCAACATTCGCGTCGGCCGCATCGACGTGCCCTACGAAACTCCGCCGCTCTACGGCATGGACTTCGGTTTCGGCAAGGATCCGAGCTTCGTGGTCAAGTGCTATCACCTGGAGAAGACCAAACAGATTTTCATCGCCGCTGAGGCCACCGGCAGAGTTGCCTTGGACATGCTGCCGGCGATGTTGCGCACCGTGATCGCCGACGATGGCGACCTGGTGAAGGCCGACGCCTCACAGCCTGGCACCATCGAGTTTTTGCAGGCGCGCGGCTTCAATATCCACGCCGCCAACAAGGGACCAGGCTCGGTCAAGAGTGGCATCAACTTCCTGCAGGGCTACGAGATCGTCATCGACCCGAATTGCGAGGCGATGCGCGAGGAAGCCCGCCTTTACAGCTGGATGACCGACAAGCTCACTGGCAGAGTTCTCTCCGCCCCGGTCGACGCCTACAATCACGGTTGGGACGCCGTGCGCTACGCCACTGAGTCAGCCCAGGTCGAAAGCGCCATGGAAGGCAACAGTAACGGCGGCGTGATGTCGCTGAAGATATGGTGAGCGGCTCGGGTCAACCGCTCCTTGGTCTCTCGACTCGACGCTTTGGTGCCTGCTTTCCCTGCGTCTTGGGAGCGTCCGTGGAGCACCTTCGGACCTGAATGCGCGCGTTGACGACCTTGAACGGAAGATACCATCCTCGCGAGAGAACCGCAGGTCGCCTTTCTGAACTCCGAGCCGCGCGCTACCCGAAGGAAAATGCCCTCGCGAGGTAGTTAGTAATGTTCGATCACCGCCTGGCAAGCCGTAACTTCTACACCAGCCGGCGCCACTGGCCGGGATTATCGGCGCGGGAGTGGCCGAGCCGCTGGCGGACACCGGACGGCCATGCCGGTGACTTCAGCTCACCATCGCCGCCTTCGTCTGATGATGTAGCCACCGTAGCCGTAGCCGCCGCGCCATCCGCACAGACCCTGAATAAACCCGATGATGCAGACGCCGAGCAGTGGCCACCGCATGCTGAGGATGACCAAGGAGAAAATGGTGGTGGCGGTGATGATCCAGGCCATTCCCTCGCCAAAGCTGGCTTGGTCACGCGGCGCGGTGAAGATGAACAGCAGAACGACTGCCATCCAGACTAAGGAAAAGATTTCAGATTTACTGAGCGGACGCATAATTTAGTTCTCCTGGTTGGGCTGCTTCATCAGCCGGTATGGTTAGTTGATATACGGGTTCAAAGAGGATTGCAACCGTTATTTTTTCGTTTATTTGCTAGTGCTGGATGGAGGCCGCCATGAAGGAACGGTGGACGGCAGAGGAACTGGCTTACCAGGCCAAGATTGACGAGGTGGTCGAGGACGAGCGCTTTCGCCTTGAGCGTCAGATTCGCCGGCCGTTGACCGTCGCCGACAGCTTTCGCTTCGACATGTGGGTGGCCAACTATGAGGAAAGGGCCTGGCGGCAGTTTTACGGGCCGCCCAAGTCGGTAGGAGCAAGGCCATGACCCAGGCGCAATTCGACAGCTTGCCGTATGCGGTGCAGCTGCGCTGGAAGAACGAGGTCGACGGACTGCGGCGGCCGTCGCCGGATCTGATCGAGATCACCGAGTGGTGTCTGTCGGGCGCACAACGACCAGTGCCGCCGCCCGGCTTCTCGTATTTTTACATGCAATGAAAACGATGTGGTGGCAGGGCTGGGGCACGCCGCGTCAGATCCGTGAGCGACTGATGGTGACGTGCCCGTGCTGCCGCGGCAAAGGTCACATCAACCTGATTACGCACGACGACGCAAAAAGCCGAACCGTGTTGACACATTTGCGTTGTTTGCAATGTGATGGGACCGGGGAGATCGAGGAGCTTTAGCCATGGCTAAGCTGTCCGCGCGCTCTCGCAACAAGCTGTCGAGCAAGTCGTTCGCTTTATCTGGGCGTCGCTATCCGATCCATGACCGATCGCACGCCGCTAACGCTCTCGCCCGCTGCAGCAAGCACTGCACGCCGAGTCAAAAAGCTACGGTTCGCGGAAAGGTATGTGCTCGGTATCCTTCTCTCCCGAGCTGTAAGAAATAGGAGCGCCTTGTGGGTTGTGGTTGTGGTGGCGGTAAATCGTTTTCGGGACGCAGCGTATCGCGCGGCGGCAGTGTTGGGCGTGCGTCGATGGGGGCGCCAGTGAACTTCAAGCCGGGGCCAGGCGTGCCGATGCCGCATGCACCGCAGACAGCGCCGCAGCACATCGTGCAATCGGCTTCGCTGGCGCAGCGCAGAGCACAAACTCGACGATCGGTATGACCTTCGCGCAGCTGACCGACAAGGTCGCACGCGCGGCTGGTCACCCGATCGCTGTCGCCAGCTCGATCGTTCTGGTCATCGTCTGGGCTTTGTTGGGCCCGCACTACGGCTGGTCGGAAGATCATCAGCTCTGGATCAACACCTCGACCACCATCGTGACATTCTGGTTGGTGTTCTTCATCCAAGCCACGCAGAATCGCGACACGCTCGCGCTGCAAGCCAAGATCGATGAGCTGATCCGCGCGACTGACAAAGCGCGCAACGAGTTCATCGCCATCGACAAGCGCTCGACCGACGAAGTCGAGCAGATGCGCGGCACCTAATCGAGTTGCGGAACCTGCCCATCACGCGATCCCTCGATCTCGCGGCGACAGTGGGAGCGACCAGGGAAAGCAAGAGGGTACGGCCTAGGACCCCAGTCGCAGGGTAGGCACGACCCTCATCCCGTTTCATAGCTCTGACCGATGGACAAGCGGCCCCCATGGCGCTGCGCGATCTCCTATTCACCAAGAAGAAGCCTGACCGCCCGGTCTCGGATGAGCCCGAGAGTCCCATCTTTGTGATGGCGGGGCGCTCGGTTCGCTTGTTGCCGCCGATGGCGGCGATGACCGCGGAGATCGCACAACGCAAGAGCCCGCAGCTCTACCGCATCACCAACTACGTCGCTTCGGCGGTGCAGTCGGTGCCGTGGTTCTGCGAGCCGGATCCTGACGTCATCGCCATGGAGCAGGCTGGTCCAGCCAAGGTCAAGGCGATCAACGATCTGCTGAAGTATCCCAACGACACGTTCAACGCCAAGCAGCTGCAGTATTGGATCGCGATGAACTTGATGCTCTACGCCAGAGCGCATTTTAAGGTTGGCGTGTCCTCGGCCGGCGTCCCTAACGGGATCTATACACTCGACGCTAAGCAAATGAGCGCCGTGCTCAATTCGCGTGGCACCGTCGATTACTACGAATATGGTAATGGGATATCCAAGCAGAAACTGCTCACGCGCCGGGGTTCGGAGCTGAAAGGCGGGCTGGACGCCTACGGTGCCGAGATCAGCTTTCCCTCTCTCACCGGTCAGGTCGACTACAAGAACAGTCCCGCGGCGATCGAATGCATCGCCCAGCCGATCGCCATTATCCACGCGCTGATGCAGCGTGCACTCGACACCGCCTCTGGTCACCCCAACGTCAAATACGTGATCTCGGCCGAGAAAACGCTCAACAAAAAGCAGCAAGAGGCGCTCGAGAAACACATGGCGGCGTCGGCGCCAGGCGAGGATGAATCGGGACAAGTGTTGTTTCTGTTCAACACCACGATCAAAGTCGACAAGCTCGACAACCAGCTCGCCGACATCCACTCCAAGATCCCGCTCGACGACATGACTCGACAGATTGCCGGTGTGTTTGGCGTACCGGTGCCGCTCCTTAGCCTGGGCTCGGCCGATGCTGCCAAGTACGCCGGCAACTATGTCGAGGCACGGCTGGCGTTCTGGCAAGATACCATCCTGCCCTGCTACCTGGCGCCGATCGCCGCCGGCATGACGCAGGCAATCTGCCCGCCAGGCGCGCGTATCACCTTCGATCTTGACGCCATTCCTGCGCTTTGGAAGGGCCGCGCCGAACTCGGCGAGACCCTGAGCAAGGTTACCTTCCTGACTGTGACCGAGAAGCGCGGAGTTCTCGACTTCAAGCCAACGACTGAAGAGCTGGATACGGCGAAACCGCCAGTACCCGCGCCGGCGCCGCCGGTGAGACCAACAAAGGACGAGGATACCAAAGTGATCGAATTTCAAGGGAGGTCGTGATGCCGCGCACGGATTGGAAAACTGGCGACATCCTCCAGCACGACATGAGCTTCGAGACCCGCGTGGTGACGGAGAAGCCCGACGGCTTCATTTCTGGCATCGCCTCGAGTCCATCGATCGACGCCTACGGCCACGTCGTGGTGCCCGGTGCGTTCAGCGCCTCGATCAAGAAGAAGGGTTTCGGTGGACCTGGCGGCGTTCTCCTGCTCGCTCACCACGATCCGGAAAAGCCGATGGGCGTCATCCGCAAGCTGGAAACCGTGGGCAAGAACCTGGAGATTGAGGCTGAGCTGGCGCTCAAGTCCAGCCGCGTACGCGATCTTTATGAAGAGACCAAGCTCGCCGGCGGGCTCTCGTTCTCGGTCGGCTTTCGGCTTGAGGACTTCGACTTTGCCGAGCAGATGAACGATCAGGGCGAGAAAGAAGAGGTCTTCCTCATCAAGCAGGGCGACCTGCGCGAGGTATCGATCTGTACGTTTCCTGCCAACACCGACGCGCGCATGAGCGTGGTCAAGCAGGAAGATATCAATCTCAAAGCCTGGCTCGCCGAAATGGCGCCGGCTCTCATGGCTCTCAAGAATTCAGTTACTGAGGTCGAACTCGAACGAGCCCTTGCGGCCAAAGGGTTCGCCCGCAGTAGGAACGAGGCACACAAGTTCTTCGCCGTGATGAAGGCTTGCGCGCACTTGCTCCAAGACAAACCCGCCCTTGCTGGTGGTGATGTCAAACCGCCGCCGCGTCCCGTGTTGGACGCTTCCATGTTGACCCCGGTGCTCGCCGAGATCGCCAAGGTGCGTGCTCTCGCGTTGCGTTAACCGGCACCTTCAAGGGATATTGACTATGACCAAGCACATGTATCCTAAGCGTGGTGACTTCCTCACCAAGGAAGCACCGACCGACCCACAAGTGGCTGCGGAAATCTTGAAGCCGCTGATGACGGAGATCGCTGATCTTACGGCCGCGATCGAGAAATCGAAAAAGGACGTTGCGGATCAGTACAAGGCGCTCACGAGCCATTACGATGGCGTCAAGGGCGAGAACGAAGAGCTGAAGAAGGCCGTTGCCGAGCAGACCAAGGTCTACGGTGAGTTGACTGCCAAGCTGCAGGGCCAGGAAGCTGCGCTTGATTTCTGCAAGAAGCAGCTCGACATGCCGCTGATCAAAGGCAACAAGGAGCTGGAAGAGAGCGATCGCAAGGCCGCGATCGAGTGTCAGAAGCGCGCGTTCCTGTTCAAGGGCGGTAGCGAAGACGACTTCAAGGAAGATCTCGACAATCTTGTTGATGTCAAAGCCTACCGCTCAGCGGTGCGCAAGTTGGTGCGCCACGTCGGCATCGAGCCCAAGCGCAAGGTAATTGCCAGCCTGAACGAGTACGAGCGCAAGGCGTTCGAGGCATCCTCGCTCGACAGCGCGATCTTTGTACCTGAGATGCTCGGCATTGAGTTGAACTGCCTTATCGACTGCGCCGGCATGACCGACCTCTACGGTCAGGTCAACGTGTCGAAGAGCACTTTCATGTATCCGCAAGTGCTCGATTACGGCGAGATCGGCAAGTATGATTGCGACGCTAAGTGCGACGCCGAGTACGGACCCGAGGGCAACATCACGTTCAAGTCCGGTAACGTCTCGGACTACCGCGGCGTGTTCTGCTTCCAACGCAAGGTGCTCACCGAAGCCAACTACGACCTGTTGAACTTCATGTACACGTCGGTCAGACGCGCGCAGACGATCGCACGCAACCGCGCGCTCATGGTTGGCTCTGGCATCAACGAGCCGCTTGGCTGGTTGACCGCGGGCTGCTTCACCAAGCTCAAGACCACAACGACCGACTTCACCCATATCGATTTTCGGTTGATGTACGGCTCAGCTCCGATCGAATACGGGCCGGTCACCGCGGTGATGCATCAAAACATGTTCGCGAATCTTGCCGCGCGGACCGACGCCAATGGTCGCTTCATCTTTGGCGACGGTCTCATGACCTACTCACCGAACGACGTGCGCGAGAATATCCGGATCAGCAACTGTCTGCCTGATCCGACCTACGGCCTGACCAAGGGTACGGAGACTGCGCCGTTCATCACCGGTGACTTCCTCGTCGGCATTGGTTCGTGGGCCTCGGCCTACTACGCTGTGTCGAAGCGCCCGCTGTGGATCGAGCAATGGGAGGGACAGTCGACCGCCTGGTGCGTGAAGTACGTGTTCGGTGCCGAGGACGGCGGATTCACCGCTTGTTGCCCGGCCGCGCGCATCATCACGGTTGGTCCGTAATCCTTCCATCCCATCACTCACACAGAAGGATTCACGACCGTGAATATCAATGTTGCAAGTCAGAACCAGGGAATGATCGCGTGGACCGGCACGGCAGCTCGTCCAATCGACATTCGCCACCACGTCCACTTCGCCTTCACGTTCGAGGTGACGGCAGACCTGGCCGCCGATGCCACCTTCAAGGTGCAGGCGGCACCGCCCAGCGATGCCGATCCGTGTCTCCCCGGCACGTTCTATGACGTGCCCGAGACGCTGACCTGTGCCGGGTGGGGGCAAGTCCCTGACCCGACCACCGGGTTCGTTATCCCGGCCGGGACCAAGAAGGGTGCGCTCTGTACCGCTGCGCTGCCGTGTCGGCCGGACGCCTTTGTCCAGCTGGTCGGCACCGGGGCGGCGGGCGTGCTTGGGGTCGCCGTTCTCGGCGGTCCGCGCTGAAACCGCAGAGAGGTTGAGACATAGCTGCCCGAAAGTGCAGCTACGTTCTACCTCATCAGGAGTCTGAGAACATGAATCTCAACACAGCTTCCCAGAACCGAGGTGTTCTGGCGTGGCGGGCAATCACGGCACAGAATCTCAATCCACCGATCGATGTTCGCCAGCACGTCAACTTCAGCTTCACGTTCCACGTCGTTGCCGACATTCTTGTGGACGCGGATTTTGAAGTTGTTGCAGCACCGGCGGATCCAGCTAATCCCTGTGTCCCTTTACTTCCGCAACATCCTGTTGAGGAAGTGATCACCTGTGCTGGGCCTTGGGGAGTTACCCCAAACCCAGAGTCGCATATCGTCATCCCGGCTGGAACAAAAGCGGGTGCGCTATGTACGGCGGCGTTGCCGTGCAAGCCTGATGCCTTTGTTCAGTTGGAGCCGGTTTCCGGCGATACCGGCAAGATCGAGGTCGTCGTTATTCTGAGCGGCCCCAGATAAATGCGGGTGCCGGTCGGAAAGACTTTGCGTGTTGGGCCTGGCGACGAAGTCCATGTCGTTGCCAGGTTACGTCCAGAGGCGACACTCGGCCGTCTCTTCGTGTTTGCTAAAGAGGGCCGGAACGAAACGTTCTCGCCCTATACACCGATGGTGGATATTCTGGTCAATGGCCAGCCGCCGATACTGACGCCGTTGATGCTGCGGCTAACCACGCTGCAGCCGATGCGCGAATTGCAGTTCAATGCTGACTTCGATGGTTACGTTAGGATTTTTCAAGAGGTCGACACCGTTAAGGATGCGTTAGCCAGGGTCAAATTGGCGCGCAAAATTTGTCCATCTCTTGGTTGGCGTGATTGGTTGGTAAGGAGTTTACCATGGCGGCCGATGAGCGTCTGATCGTTCGCGAAGGCACACCGCCGGCAACAGCTGATGGCGCGTCATTGGGATGCATCATGCTGGTCTCTGGCGGCCACGACGATGAAATACAGTGGTTTGAATTCAAAACCAACTATATGTCAACGGCGATATATCGGGTCGAGTGGGAGGTTGAAACCATGTTCGTTGTCATCCCAACGGAGACAGCGAACTGGTTGATCAAGAGCGGCTACGCGCGTCCGATGACAGTTCCCGAGGCACGCGCATACAACAACAGCCTCGAGAAAGAAGAGAGACCAAAGGAGACTGCATGATCGTGACCCGATGCACACCACCGTGTGCCCCGCAGGCGGCGCAAGCGCTCGCTTCGCCCGGCTGCTTCAAGTGTACGTAAACCTACTGAGCTAAGGCGCGGTCGCTCCCGCGCCTCCTTCTCTCACACAGCTGAGGACCACCGTCATGCTGGCTTTGACGATCGACAGCCCGATGCAGTCCGACGGCTGCGTGACTTGTTGCTGCGAAACAATCTCGCTCAAGCCGGGCGAGACGCAGCCGCTGTATCTCAACTATGCCGGCTGGGCAGCGCCGATTGCGCTGCGTGGGCTGCATTGCGAGCCGACTGTCACGGTCGAGGAGAAGAAGACCTGTGATGTTATCACGACAGGCAATCTTCCTCCGGTTGCGTCGTCCGATACCGAGTTCGACGTTACGCTCAATACGCCGCTCACTGACGATCTCAAGACCTTCGTCGTTGATCCTGAAAGCGATGCGTTGACCTTCAAGCCGTTGCTGCTGTACGGCACGCAGCATGGCAAATTCGACCTCAAGCCAGATGGCACCTTCACCTATACGCCGATGCAGGGCTATGTCGGTCCCGACAATTGCTTCGTCTCAGTCAGCGACGGGCACAATCAGCCGGTGGTGTTCGAGGTTCTGTTCGGTGTTGGCATCCCCGCGGCTAACGTGGGTTCAACCTGGGATTTGACTGTGGGCAAGCCCATCGTCAATCAGCGCCTGTACCTGGTGACCTTGCCGCTGACGGTGTCGCCGGCGGCGAGAACCTGCCAGATCTTCCGGCTCACCGTTCGTCAAGGCGCGCTCGATTGTGATTGCAACTGCTACTACCACGTCGACTGTGTCGATGTGCGGATCGCGCAATGCTAACCTTTGTCGTCGAGCCGCCCAAGGATCGCTTTGCTTCGCCGTTACCGGTGGGGCACAAGGAGCCGTTGGACTGGTCGACGCTGTTATCGATCGAACTCATCCGGCAGCATACCAAGACCGACGATGTCGCCGGCGTCTCTGATGAGATGCTGGATCTCTATCGTCGCGCCGCGGTCGAGGCTGCCGAACTCTATACCGGCGCGTTGCTGACCACGCAGATGACTGTCACCGAGCCGATCCAGGGACCGTCACGGCCTAAATTCGGCAAGCTGACTTACAAGCACAAGCTCAAGTATCCGGTCGCCGATGGGCTCGTGCATCTCTACGGCAGCCAGAACGTTGACGCCAATCATGCCATTCGCATCCCGGCCAATACCCGCACCATCCATGTGCCGATCTGGACCGGTTTCATCGATCTGACGAATTGCTGTGATCCATGCGCATCGCATCACCTCAACGTCGATATGATGGCCGCCTACAAGGCCGGTTACAAATGCCCAGACGATGTGCCCAAAGGCATTACGCTCGGCATGTTGCAGTTTGTCGCTTGGATCCTCGAGCATCCTGGTGACATCTTGCTGACCGTGCGCAACAAGGAAGACAACTCGACCAAAGGATTGATGGGTAGCAACAACATCGCGCTGGCGAGTGGTGCGATCGAGACTTGGCGGCAGTACGACCCCGAGGCGTTCTGATGACCATCGGAAAAACTGTTATCGCCGATCTGCGTCATCGCATCGTGTTGTGCACGATGCAGGATGTGGTCGAAGCTAATGGTACGATGGAGCTGACGCGCAAAGAGGTGATTGAGACCTGGGCGCGCATTCGGCCGTTTCTCACCTTCGGATCCAAAGGTTCGTTTATCGGCACTCAGGGTTACACCATTCTTGATCCGAAGCTGCATCAGAGCCACTGGATTAGCATTCGCTTTCAGCACGACCTCGACATCAACAGCACCGCGTGGGTGTATGAGGCTCGACGCAAAGGGCTCCCGCGCTGGTACAAAGTCCTAGGCTCCACTGAGACCGAAGATCATCGTTGGATCGAAATCGCCGTGCACTTGTACGAGCGGGCTGAGGCTGCGCAACCCGTACAAAGTGATCTCTCGCCAGTTCGGAGCAACGTCGCGCTCTGAAGTCGGACGGCCCGTCAACCGGAACCTGTCCTCCCGTCGCGGCGGACGGGCCGTAAGGCATCCCAAATATGATTGAGATCAGTTTCCAGCCGTGGGGATATTTCCGCGCGGTCAAAGACAACTCGTCCATTCAAGCCTGGCTGGACGCGATCGGTGAAGCCGCCGAGGCCGCGTTCCGCGGTGGCATGGGTGGCTATCCACCGGCGTCGGCGCCAGGCGCCTGGCCGAACACGCGCAGTGGCGGGCTCATTGGGTCAATCGCACACGAGACCACGTCCAACAGCATGACCATCGGCACGTCGATGCCGTACTCGGGCTTTCTGCGCGAAGGCACGTCGCGGATGGCGCGCCGCAAGATGTCAGACAACGCACTGCAAGAGGGCATGAAGGCCGGCGCAGGTCGCCTTGGCCATTGGGTGCACTGGAGCAGATAATGACCACCTACGATTCAATCGTCATCTCGTCCGGTCATGGTTTGAAGATCCGTGGTGCCGCTGGCGATCCGTCGGGATCGCCAGATGATCCATATCTCGACGAAGTCGATGAGGCCAGGAAAGTGGTCGACGCGCTCGCCGAGGCGCTTGAGCAGCGCGATGTGCGCGTGGTCGTTTTTCACGACGATACCTCGACTACTCAGGACACGAATCTTTCGACGATAGTCGCGGCTCACAACCGGGAAGACAGGCAGCTAGATCTCAGTGTCCACTTCAATGCGTACGATCAAGGCAGCAAGTGCATGGGCACTGAGATGCTTTATATCACGCAGGGCGCACTGGCTGATGAACTGTCGTACGTCGTTTCGGAGGCTGGTGAACTGATCGACCGCGGCCCGAAGAAAAATACCGGACTCTATTTTTTAAATAATACTGACATGCCGGCCGTGCTTCTCGAGATTTGCTTCTGCGATAGCTCGTGTGACACTAATTTATATCGTGAAAACTTTGACGCCATCATCGATGCGATCGCCGATGTGCTCGGTGGTGAGGGTGATGTCACCAGGCCGCCGGAGCCGATCCCGCCGTTCGAGCCACCGCCGCGGCCCGATCGTCCTCAGCGTCCACCGCCGGTATCAGCTGAGCGACCTACTTTGGGTGAAGGCGATTCCGGTAGTGATGTAGTCGCACTGCAAAAATCTCTTGGCCTGCCTGCCGACGGTGATTTTGGCTCCATTACCGACACACAAGTCAGAGCGTTCCAGAAAGCGGTTGGCATTACTTCTGACGGTATCGTCGGTCCCACCACCTGGAAATATGTCGACGAACTCGATCGCCGCATGCTGCAAGGCGACAGCGGTTTGCCCAAGGGGCTCGCCGCGGAAGTGATTGCACTCGCCGAGTCCTCGTCGCTGATGGATTACGAATGGCCTGGCCGTAGCGTGGCGCCGCCCGGCTATATCCCCGGCATGGCGCTTTGCTACGCGCTCGCCGTGGTGAAAATGGACCAAGACAACTCCGCTGTCATGGTGATGGGCGAAGCCGCCGGCGACCCAGATGAAGACGCGCTCGCTTGGTATGAGGACGAACTCGGCAAACTTGATCTCGATGTTTCTGACGCCGGTGTGGAAACCCTACGTGCGCTGTTCGTGATCCTGATCGGGCTCGGCATGCGTGAATCATCCGGTCGCTACTGTGAAGGTCGCGACATGTCGGCTGACAACGTTGCGTCTGACACCTGCGAGGCAGGCCTATTTCAGACTTCCGCAAACATGCACAGCGCCAGTCCAGAAATGAAGAAGCTGTTCGATGCCTACTGGAAAGATCCTCAGGGCTTCTTGGATGTTTTCCGCGAGGATATTTACCCGACATCGTCCAACCTTGATGTCTACGGCAGTGGCAAAGGCGCTTCCTACCAGTGGCTGTCGAAGTTCAGCCCCGCATTTGCCGTCTCCACCACCGCGATCGGCTTGCGCAAGCGCAAGGCGCATTGGGGCCCAATCCAGCGCAAAGAAGTAACGCTCTCTCCCGCCGCGCGCGATCTCCTCAGAAAGATCGAAGCGCTAGTGGCGACGGTATGACCGATGAACGTCCAGTTCGCAAACCCACCGCCGCCGAAACCAGCGGCGGAGAAGGTTCGTTTTCTGCCGGCGCTGGCAGAAGCAATCACCGAATGGTTTCCCGAACTCGGCGGACGTGCGCTTGCTGTCAGCAACGCGCATATAACCAAATTGAATGTACCGACGTTGCCGCTAGTGATGGTGGCGTTCGCGCGCGGTACTGGCGACCAGGCAGCTCAAAGTTACCATCCAAGTTTCAAGCAGGTCGATAAATTCATCATTGAGTTCTGGCTGCAGCCGGAGCGTTACAAAAAAGCTAACGGCGCCGAGACACCGTTCTGGAGTTACTACGACTACGAGGCCATTCGCACCAAGCTGCTCTCCAATCTCGGACGCTGGGAGACGCCTGATGGTGAGCACATCGCCTATCGGTATCTAACCATCGGCGCTGATGAACTTGCTGTCACGCTGTCATTTGGTTTCGACGCCACCAAGAACTTTTGTCCGATCGATCCGGCGCGGGGCGAGCCCTTCGCCATCAGTTTTGATTTGTGCCCACCGAAAGGCTGTTGCCCCGAGGTGGAGTGCTTCGATGTCCAGGAGAACGATAAATGCGATCCGTGTCCGTAAATTTTAAGCCGTCCAAGCAGAAAGAAAGCAAGGACGACAACCAGAGGAGGGCCGATATGGCCAACATCTATGTCAAGTGTAAGCCCGGCCGTCGGCACTACTACGAAGGCCGTGTGATCCCAACCGACAAGTTCGTTCCGGTCGATGGCAATGATCCGTTGATTCAACGGGCGATCCATCATTGGCACGACCTCGAGGTCGAGGGCGAGGCACCGCCGCCGCCGACCGAGGGCACGGACGCGCCAACTAGACGTTCACGCGCTCGACCTGACGACCCACCGCTGATGCCTGAACATCGGCAACCATCCACCCCGAGGGAGTGATCGGCTCGCGCCGCTCGTTCTCAAGATCCATTCGCCACCCCGAAGGAGTGATCGACCATGTCGATTGACAGTCTACGAAGCGGCGCGATCGAGATCTGCTTCGATCCCAGCCTCAACGTCTACCCCAACAAGTGTCGGATCCTCATCGAGGGTCAGATGCTCGATACCGGCACTGCGCCCGACGGCGTGCTGATCAAGATGCCGTCGCTGCGCGACGTCAACGAGCTGTTCGGCGAAGGTTCGGTGATCGCCGAAGGTCTCAAGACCGCGTTTTTGTGCTGCGGCAACAACGCCCTCGACTTCTATGCGCTCCCTCGCAAGGACGCATCAGTCGGCGCTGTCACCGGGGCGCAATACACCATCACCTTCACCGGCGAAGCCACCACCTACGGTCGCGTCGATATGTATATAGGTGATGGTCGCTGGCGCACGTCGGATCGAGTCGTGGTCGGTACTACGGCCGATGAGGTTGCCACCCTCGTGTCGGAGACATTGACACGAGAGCCAGGCTTACCGTTCTCCGTCCTTTCCACTGCTGGTGGGGTCATCACGCTCCAGGCCAAGAACGGGGGCACTGTTGGTAACTGCATCCAAATTATCTACAATTGGCATGAGCGCCGTGACTACGCGCCAAAGGGTATCGAGTGCGAGATCGCCCAACTTCGACCGGGTGAAAACACCAGGGTCCAACCTCTCGACTACATCGCTCTGCTAGGTGAGTGCTGCTACTGCTGCATCGGGATGCTCTACGACGACACCTACTGGCAGGACGCGATGATCGCGTACATTGCCAACGCCTGGGATTGTTCCAAGCCTCAGTGTTTTGGCCATGGATACACGTACAATTCAGGCACGCTCGGCGAAATCATGTCGACCGACACGAACTCGGCCGAGGTCAGTCGTATCGCACAGTGCTGCACCGACCCTGGTCTCGGCTGGCTGAAGGTCGCTGCCTATGCCGCGCAGTCGTGCTGCCTGGCGGTCGATCATCCGGAGATGAACATCCAGGGGCCGGATTTCGGCGTCCTGCGTTGTGTTCATGTTCCGGAGAGCTGCTTCCAGTGCTTCACTTACGAAGAGCAGCAAATTCTGCAGGCTACCGGCTTTGTCGTGACCGTGCCTTATCAAGGCGGCACCGGCCATCTGACCTCGCCGATGATCGTCAACGACAGCACCAACAACCGCTACGACGACGACATGCGGTTGAACTCGACTTGGTGGGATGTCAGCTCCCGCCGTCTCGCCGCGGTGACTGCCGATCAGATGGCGCTCGAACTCGGCAAGGTGCTTGGACTCGGACTGTTCACCAAGAACACGACGATTCCTCCGGGCATCCGAGGCACTAACCCCAAGCTCATTCTCGGGATGATCCGCACTTGGGCGAAAGCTCACATCGGCGTCTTGTTCAGTGAGTTCGACGACCTCGACAACGACATCCAGCTGCGCACCGACTTTGAGGTCGCTCCGCGGTGTCAAGGTGTCTGCGGCAAGCTGTGGGTGAACTTCATCTATCGGCCGCCGTGCCGCATTCGCAAGATCCACGTCAACGCCCAGCCGAGACTGCTGGACAACTGCTACTAACCCAACCCGCCACTAACCCAACCCGCCGTCGAGTCATATCGATCGGCTAAAGGAGAATTTTTCAATGACAAACCCGACTCTCGCGATGATCATTCCTGTCGGCGGCGGCGGCGGCCCGGTTGATCCGGGCTGGGGCGGCGGGTGGGGCGGCGGCGGCCGTCCCGACAACTCGCTTCCTGGCGTCCCGGTTGACCCTGGCTTCGGCCAAGGTCGGCCGCCGGTTGATCCTGGCTATGGCCGCCCTGGTTGGTCCACCGGCCGCCCCGACAACAGCCTCCCCGGTCAGGGTGGCCGACCCGACAACAGCCTGCCGATCGCTCCGGGCCACCCCGACATTGGCCTGCCGCCGTTGCCGGTGTACCCCAGCAACGGCTTGCCGTGGGCACCAGTGCATCCAGATATCGGGTTGCCTGGTGGCCGTCTTGAGCGTCCTGACAACAGCCTGCCGGGCAGCGGTGGCCGTCCCGATCAGGGCTTGCCGCCCAGCCCCGGTCGTCCCGACCAGGGCTTGCCGGGCAGTGGCAACCGCCCCGACAACAGCCTGCCGGGTAGTCAGCCTGGCGTCGACAATACCCTGCCGGGCGAGCGTCGGCATGGATGGGTGCTCGCCTACGTGCCGCAATACGGCTGGATGTATATTCCGGTCGCAAGCGAGCCGATCCCTGTTACTGGCAACAGGCCAGATCAGGGATTGCCGCCGACCGCCGAGCCAAAATCAGCGTCGACGTCACAGCGTCGTTGATCACCACGGGGAGCCTTCGGGCTCCTCAATTTCCATTTGGGGTTAGGAGACAACGGCGATGACCTGCACAAACCAAGTGGGCGTCAAGAATATCTTGCTCACTTTCAGAGACTGCGACACCGACGCCGTGTACGGTCCGATCTCGCATCATCTATCCAGCGAAGATCTGCCGACGTGGCGACTATGCAATTACAACAACGAGCCGCTTCCCTGGGGCTACGTTAAACGTCAGCCAACCAATCCGGAGGTCGAGATCAAGGTGATCCGCGACCTCCGCATCCCGCTCTCGATGTACCAGGGCTGCAGCGACGTCACCCTGCAGGTCGAGTATTACAACGGCCTGGTTTACTCGGCCGCGCGCGGCACCGGTACCGGTGATGAGAAGAGCGACACCCACGAAGTGACGATGACCATCGTGTTCCGGATCATCGACGAAATGCTGCCCGAGGGTACGCTCGAGCCCAACGCGGATGAGATCGCGGCAACCTTCCCGGTGCCGTACGTTCCGCCAGGAGTAACCTAAGTCATGGCGGAAGTTACGAAACTCGAGCCGCCGAAGCAGCCCGAAAAGATTCCGATCTCCTTCCAACTAGGAGATCGGATGATCGACGGCGCCGTGGTGAAGCCTGTGACGTTTGCTGCGTACATGAGCTTCATCACGGAGGCACAAAACCTGACCTCTCCCAAAACATGGGAAGGGAAGATTCGTCGTGTGCGGATGGCCAAGCAGGTCACTTACTTCATGGCGACCGCACCGATTCAACTCTCTATGGCGGATGTACTGCGTATGCCGATTCAAGCTGCGCGCGAAATCGCGGCTAAGCTCGATGAGAATGAGGGCAAGCCGGGTAGGATTTCGCGTCCTGGTGACGGCATCGACAAGGCCATCATCTACGAACTCGGAACGCCGATCTCGACCGGCCAGGGCAAGTCGCCGATCAGCGAGCTTGAGTTCATGGCCAAGACCTATGGTGACGTTGAAGATGTGCTAGCCGCATCGACCTCGTTTCACCAGGGTCTGCAACTGATCGAGAGCGTTGCCAAGCCGCTCGGCAGCAGTCTGACTTTGCTGCCATCTTGGGCGGTGAATCTGATTACGTTCGCCGACGGCTTCACTATCGTTCGTGAAGTGCTACCGCATTTTCTCGGGTCGCCAACCGAGTCGCAGAGCGAGTAGACGAATTCCGCTATTACTGTGCGGCGGCTGGCGATCCGAGACCTCTATCCATCCCCGTGTTGACCGTTCGGGTCAACGGCTTCCTCAAGGTACACCGGCAGGAGATGCGCAATCGCATCGTTCTTGCTGGCGGCAAAGCAAAATAGGTCAGCCGTGGCAAGTTTTGTTGAGCAGGCAACTCTTGTTGTCAAAGATCAGTCGACTGCGCAGATCAACAAGATCAACGCGGCACTGAAAAAGCTGTTTGCCACGGCGAACTCACTCAAGTCGATCAAGGTTGACATCAAAGTCAACGACCGCGGAATCCAAAAGGCCATCACGGACATCAATCGGCTCAAGTCCGCTATGCGGGGCTTGAGCAGCACGACGGTCAACATCAAAGCTAACGCAGCTGGTCTGTCGAGTGCGATGCGACAGATCCAGCAGCTACGTGCCGCGGCGGCAAAACCAATCACGGTTAATACGGCAGCAGCAGCCCGCCAAGCGGCGCGGACGCCGCCGCCTAGGCCAGCTGCAGCACCACCGGCACCACCAGCAAGGCGTCCACCTGGCGCAGCACCGGCGCCACTTGGTGGGCGTGGTGGTGGCGGTGGCTATATCCGCGGTCCGATTTCGGTCACTGGCGCCGTCGCGGTTACGAATATGGACGCGATGGCGGGTGCGATAGCACGCGCCACAGGACGCGCGGCAAAGGAAGGCTACAGTCAGGTTGACACTGCCGACACCAAGATGGCGTTGCAGCAGTACAGCAAGCCGACCCAAGACGCGATCAATCTCGCCGTTGACCAATTGCAACAGGACGCGCGGGATCGCAGAAATCCACAAACGGGTCAAGGAGGTGTGTACTGGAATCGCGCGCAACAGAAGGAATTACTTGTTGAGTCTATGAACACTGCCGGCGGTGATGTCGCCGGCGCTTCTTGGTTGGTGAAACAAGCGGAATCCTTGGCCAAGATTGGCCATGGCATGGGGCAGACTCCCCAACAGGCGTACGAAGGCGCGCTGAGCTTCATCAAAGCCGGCGAACAGATGGGGCGCTTCCGCGACGTCGCGGGCAAGTTCGACTACGGCAGGGCTGAAGAATATTTCAACACGATGCGTCAGGCGGCCATACAGGTCGGTCGAGAATTTACCGGCCAGCGATGGCTCACGACTATCGGTACGGCACAACAAGCGAAATACGGCCTCGACCCCAGAGGCATGATGACGATGGCGCTCGGCATGGAGGAGTCGGGTAGCAAGTTCGCCACCGGCATTAATGAGCTGATCAAGCAGTTCACTGGCGCGCGTCTCGATAAAGGCAAGCTCGCGAATCTTGAGGCGCTCGGTCTGGTCGACAAAGGCATGTTGGATTCAAAGGGTAAGCCCTTTGCAAAAACCAAGGTTCCGACCCCGAAGACGCTCATGGACGTCATGAGCAAGGGCGCGACCGATGAGGGAGAGCTGCGCAGGAATATCCACGGTTGGGTGCAGGACCACGTCAAGCCAGCGATGCAAAAGCTGGGCTTGGATATCAATAAACAGGCTGACCTCACTCAGTTTGCCGCAAAGTTTGCCGGAAAGACTACTAGCGGCAAAGGTACTGACGCTCTCGTTAATCTGATCCAGCGTTCGCAGGAATGGGAGCAAGATATAAACCGCGCGCTGCTGCGCAGAGGTGATATCGAGGCTGGAGAAGCGGCGACGGAGGGATCTGGCCGAATTGCCGGTCAAGCGCTCAAGAATCAAATTCAGTCCACGCTCGGTGAAACCATCAACAAGATGGAGACCACATTCGTACCGCTCGCCTCGGGCATGGCCGAGAAGCTCAGCAAAGCGTCCGAGGCCATCAGCAAAGGCGAAGCACCGGACGCGCCTACGATGTTGGCCGCGGCAACTGCGGCAGCAGCAGCTGTCCCAGCGATAAGCCTGATGGGCATGGCGCAGGGCATACGCGCGTCGATGAGTGAAGACCCGGCGGTGTCATCGTTAGGTTCGGCTGGCACTTCGCTGAATGCAGCCGGTAGCGCGCTGACTTTTGCCGCGGGTGCGTTGGCGGCGGCAGCAGGCGTGAAACTGCCTACTGATATGACGCCAGGTGGACCTGATAGTAAGAGGCCGGGTACGAGGCCTGGCGCGCCTAAACCAACGATGCCAGAAGCGCCGAAGGTGCCACCTGGCGGACCAACTGGCGGACCCGCATCACGAATTGGAACTGCCCTGAGGTGGTTGTTGCGTCCGGCGGCGCTCGCCGTAGGTGCTGTGACCGGTGTCACGGCGGCGACAATCTTAGCGCTGTCGACGCGACCGGTGGGTGGCAAGAGCAACCAACCTGAGTTGGAGCGGCTCAATGATTCTTTGGAGGATTACAATAAAATTGCTCGACGGTACACGGAAGCGGAGGCCGAGAAGAAGAAGCTTACTGAAGGTGTGACAAGTGGAGAAATTAAACCGGATCAATACGAGGCAACGCGGGCCAAAATCAATGCCCTCAATGCTGAGCTACTTGGTCTGGAACAGCGAGCGGCAGCGGCTCGCAAGATCATCGAGGGAGAAGGCAAAACCTTGATGGAGCGGGCTGCTGAACAGGCGAAGAAAGACGCAGCGGAAGCTGAAGCCGATAAGAAAAAGAAGGCCACCGCCGAAAAGGCTCGGATGACAGAGCTAGAGAGACAAGCCGCTGAGCGGCGCGCAGCAGCAAAAAAGCGGGGCGAAGAGCAACCTGACCCCAACAAGGTGTATCCAGAGCCGAAGCCGAGCACGCCATACGTTCCCAAACCGCCGCTACCGCCCGGTGAGGTGGTGCCGGTGAAAGTTGTCGACCAAGAGGGAGGACCAAGAGCAGATGGTAAAGTTCTTGGTCCACCGCCGGGAGGCGTAACGCCGGCGCAAGCCGCAACATCTCAGATCGACCTCGCTGGTCAGCTCACATCGGCTGCGCCCGCCATCGGCGCGGCAATGGCCGAGCCCATACTCGCGGCGTCTTTGAGCATCGGAGAAGCGATCGCTGCGCCGATACAGACGGCGATGGAAACTATTGGGACAGAGCTTGGGACACAGCTTGGGGCCTCAATCACCGAGCCGATCGCAACGGCCGGTGCGTCATTTGCTGCAGCGTTCGGAGCGGTGGGTGCTCAGGTCACCGCCGCTGGTGCCGCGCTTGCCGCCGGCGGCACACAAGCCGCCGCGGCGATTTCTGCTGGAGCGTCGGCTGCAGGCAGCGCCTATGGCGCAGCCGCAGCCGCAAAAATATCGGCCGCGGTCGCCAACGTCTCCATTAACGTGAATCATACCGGCAGCGCCGGTGGCGCCGGTGGCAGTCCCGGCCCGGCGAAAGAAGCCAACTAAATGTCGGAACACAACTGTGCCATCGGCAAAGACTATGTCCCGGCTTCGTTCAAAGGTGTCGGCTTCCAATGCACTGAGGTCGACGTCGAAGGCGGACGCCGCGGTGCCGAGGGTGAATTCCCGTTCGGCGAAATCACCGCGTATGCCGATCTCGGCCGCAAGATTCAAGTGTACCATCTCACGGCCGTGTTTCGTGCCGATGACCACGTCACCGACAGCCACTCGTTGTTTCAGGCCTGCCAGTCGCCTGGTCCCGGCATCCTTGTGCATCCGACCCGCGGCACTGTTCTCGCCGCCTGCCGCGCAATCAAGCTCAAGGACAATCTAGAAGAGGCTGGCGAGAGCACGGCGGAATTAGAGTTCGTCGAGGCCAACGGCATCGGCGTCAGCGGTCCGACCTCGGGCCCCGGCTTCGCCTCGCTCTTTGGTATTATCATCAGCCCGCTTAACGACCTGTCGCGGGAGATGTTCCTGGCGGAATACACGCCCAGGCTGGTGGCGCAGCCGTGGCGAGCTGATGTCATCAACCGCGCCCAGATCCTGGTCGCTGCCGTCGCTCAGGTGACGATTCACGCTCTGACTGTGCAATCATCAACCAATGAGTGGCGCGCTGCGCTAGCCATGGAGGATGTAGCCAAGGACGACGGGCTCGCCTCCGACCCAGAGAAAGTCGAGGAGGCGCTGTTCACCGGCTTCAAGTTCATCTCCAGTAAGATCCAGAACGCCGACAGCCGCTACAAGATCTTTCGCAGTCTGGTGAACTTCGCCTCGTTCACGTCATACCATCCCGTGCACGTTGCGCAGACCAGCGAAGAGGCGGTGCTCAGCCGCCATCGTCTTCTCGGTGCCATCGGTATGGCGGAAGCGGCGATGGGCCGGAAGTATCGGCACCTCGGCGAGGGCCTGGCGACGATGGAGGAAGTCCTCAAGGTGTTCGAGGACGAGGCCAGGATCGCCTACGACGAATGCAACAACGGGCTCTTCCTGGAGATCAGGCGCTACGCGGTCGAGTTCAGCAAGATGATGCACGACATGACCTACCGGCTGCCGGGTCGGGTCATTGTCGATTATAGCGGTGGGGTCCACCCGCTGGTCGCGTCGTACGTCCTCTACAAGGACGCCAAGCGTCATCGTGAGCTTGAGCAGACCAACATCGTCGACGCCAACGGGCGCTTCCAACAACTTGTGGTCGGGTTGACGCCAGGCGGTCCAGCCTCCGGCGGACAGGTCCGCATTTTCCCGATCCAACCTGCTTACATCCCGCGATGAAGCCAGTTGTGATTACGTGCGGCGGCGGTCCGATCGAAACCTGGACCGAGATGACGCTCAACCGCAAGAAAGAGAACCTTACCGGCCAGCTATCGGTCACCATTTTTGCCGGAGCCGCGCCGAGCAAGCCCATATTGGTGGCGGCAAAAGCCGGCGCTCCCATTCAAGTCTACATCGCAGGTCAGCTGGCATTCACCGGCTACGTTGATGCGCGCACCGGCACCGGCGCGCACACCGGCGACAAGGGAACTGCAGACAGTTCTGGCGGACAGGAGACCGAAGGCACGAGCGGCGAGGGTGGCGGCTCGATGAGCGTCAACATCGGCCCGAATGAATACACGGTCAAAATCGCGGCCCGCGGTAAGACCAGGCGATTGGTCGACAGCTCACATCAGCATCCGACCACCAACATGCTGAAGCCGACCACGAAGGACGTGGTCCAGAAGTTGGTGGAGCCGTTCAAGACCCAGGTCGAATGGCTTGGCCAGGTGATCAAGCTCGACAAGGTGCGTTTTCGCGACGGCGCCCGCGTGATTGACGAACTCAACCGGGTGCAGAACGAAAATTGCTACTTCATGTACGAGACCCGCGACGGGAAATTACGGGTCACGGATGGTGTCGGTCCTGGAGGCGGTGGCGATGCGCTCATCCTTGGCTACAACATTTTACGTTTTTCTGCTGAGCAGTCAGACGATAAAGCCAAGAGCAAGGTCAAAGCCAAGGGCCAACGCACCGAGAAGAAAAAGTGGGGCGAGGAAGCCCTGCTTAAAACCTACAAAGAGGTAAAGGACGCCTGGGTCAAAGACTTCGTGCCGCACACCGTGCAGCATAACGGTGACGCCACCGACATGGAGCTGGAGCGCCGCGCGCGGTTCGAAATGAACAAGCGCAGCTCCGAAAGCAAGAAGATCACAATCGAGGTGTTTCATGTGCAGTCGCCGTCTGGCGCGCCGTGGGACATCGGGAATGTTCACTATGTTGAGGTGCCACCCGAGGGCATCTTCGACATGTTCGAGTGCATCGATCTGACCTACCACGTCGATGCCCACAAGGAACTTAAGACCACGCTGATCCTCTCACCACCACCATCCAGTGGAGGCGGCGGCAGCAGTCCTGGTGGCAGCGGTGTCGGCTACGGGTTGGACAAGATCGATTTCAATACCGGCCGCGCGCGTCGCCTGCAGGCCGGGATCGAGTTGAAGCCTGATGAATACCCGCAGCCGTGGTGTCCGCCGATGCTCAGCGAGTTGCCGCAGATGACGCTCGAGGACGCAATCGCCAAAGGCATCACCGAGGATTACGAAAAGGATGACAAGAACGAGCGCGATGCCCCGCTGACGCTGCCACCTTGGTTTGAGGATCAATGAAATGACGTCGTACACGCATTATCGCGAGTCCAAGCGCGACCAGCAGGATCACATCGAGCGCCACGTCTGGGGAGAGCAGAAATATGTGAAGGGTGCCGGCTCGATTATCAAGGTGCGCGGCACCGATACCAAGGACGAGGAGACCGCGGTCACTGTGGTCGGCTCCGGCACCTCGTTCAATCTTAAAAAGGATCACAACGCCGAGGTGTTCGAACTCTCCGGCGGAGCCGACACCACACTCAAATTGGCGATCCTGACCATCCCGCGCGACAAGCAGCGCAGATGGAAGGAGGAGCACGGTGGTGTGCAGAACCCGCTCGATGACGAGTGGGCGCTCGATTTCGGCAAGGAGAAAGCGCACATCACCAAAAAGGAATTCGCGGTTGGCAAGGACGGTGAGTTCGAGATCACCAAAGACAAGAACGTGTATTTCCGCCTCGATGGCGACAAGAAGTTCATCATCGACGGTGAGTTGATCGTCAACAAGCTGATCAAGACGCCGCAGATCGTGCAGGGCAAGGAGAAGCCCCCGGGCTTCCAGGGCAACGAGCAAGCCGAGGCCAGCGATGACGACAGCAGCGGTGGCGGCGGTGGTGGCGGCGGTGCGGGCGTGGCTTCGGCTTCGTTCCAAGCGGAAGCGCCGCGCGATGTGATGGGCGACGTCGTCGAAGCTATCCGCGCGCTGAAGAACGCGCTGTCCTGGTTGCCAGAAAACCTACCGGCCGAGGTGCGCGCGGAGTTCACCAGTCTGCAGACAGCGATAGGCGAGGCCACCCATGGATGATGCCGCCTGCCTAGATAAAGACGTAGGTCGTCGTCGCATTTTCTGGACCACCAGGCCGGAAGCCTGTGGCGCCTACGATATGTGCGGCCATGCGTGCTCGATCCCCGGCCTTGAGTACGTCGATAGGCTAGACCTTCCATACCCGGACTCGAGTCCGCCAGGCACTGCGGATATTGGCTATCGCACGATATCGAACGACGAGTGGGTGCGCGGGCTGATCCTTAACATCATCAACACTCGTGCGCGCAACGACCGGCCTTGCCCGAGCCCGGCCTCGGTGTACGGTCATTGGTCAGAATCCTTCTTTCGTGAAGGTGAGTGGCTCTACATCGGCTCGACGCTGTGGAACGCCGCGGAAAAGCTATACGCCCGTTGTCAAGACGCGGTGAAGGCGATCGAGGCGGCCATCCGCGCTGACATGGGCAAGCTGATTGCCCAAGGCATTGTCCAATCGGTCGCGGTGCACGCGGTCTATCACCGACAAAGTCACGTCGATGTCATGATCGACACCGTGACGTCGACCGGTCGAACCCGCATCGATCTATCTGGTGCGTTCGTTTCCGAGTCCTGGATATGGCGCTAAACCAATGGCATGCGTCATTCTCCGACCCGAACCGCAGGTGCTGTTCGATCGCCTGCGAAATTCGTTTTCCAACACCGTTCTCGGTGGTGGAAAAGTCATCCCTGAATCCAATGAATGGTACGTCATTGCCAATGACTACGCCGCGGCCGAACAGTTTTACGCGGTGGCCGATCAGATGTGGCGGGAGCGCAATCCCGAGACGGCGTGTTGCGAAAATCTTTACATCATGGCGGCTCAAAATGGTGTGTTTCCACGGCCACCGTCACACGCCGAGGGCTACGCCAAGCTGACCGGCGTGCCCCATACTCCAGTGCCGGCCTACTTCGAGATCAGCACAACGCTCGGCATATTTGTTTCCGTCGGCTCGATCCCAATTGAGTTGTCGCAAGAAGGTGAGGTCATTGTTCGCATTCGGGCGATGACACCGGGTTCGCAGATGAATGCGACCGGCACCGTCACCGAAGGTACGCTGACCACCTCGGCGCCGAACATCAACGCGGCTGTGCAGATTTGCGGGGGCCAATTCTGCGGTGGAGCGGAAGAGGAAGACTGCGAGACGTTCCGCAAGCGCTACCTCAACCGGCTCGCCTACCACCCGCGCGCCACCATGGCGTGGATCAAAGAAAAATTTCTCGAGTTCCCGTGCGCGACCAGAGTGTGCATCCGCGAGGGTTCGTGCTGCCGCTGCAATCCGGACTGTGAGTGCAGCCAGGATTGCGGTTGTAAAAATTGCGGAAACAACATGAATTTTTACGTGTTGTTCGACACCGCGTTTCCTTGCGGCATTCCTCCGCCCAACGTGGTCGAGGACATCACGCGCTGGATGTTCGGCGAGCATCAAGGCTATGGCGAGGGCCAGGTCGAGATCGGCGTGTGTGGCCAGGTTTTCAATATCAAGCCGCTGCCGGTCAACGTCATCATCGACATCGCCGGCTGTCCGAGCGTGGCGCAGAAGCAGCTGATTGATAACGACGTCCGTGCGCTATTCCAGCGTATTTGCCCATCGATACCACTGTGCGCCAAGCAGATCGATTTGATCATCGCCGCTGTGATCGGCGCTGAGATCAATGCCGCAGCCCGGTTCGAGATACCAGGCTACGAGGAGAAGAGGCCGCCCTATCCGCGTGAGCTGGTCTACATCAATGAGGGTTGCTGTATCGAGCCGGAGTGCGACGTCCTGCCGTGCATCAACGAGGTGATCTTTAACCTGCCGCAGACCGGGCTGCCCTGCTGATGACCGACACCTATGAGTACATGGAGCGGCTCGGTATCGAGAATGTGCTGACCGCCGATGGTTGCCAGGACGTCAAGCATAACGATTGGTACTACTGCTGCGCACCGCCGCTGTGCGGAAATGACCTCTGCTGCACATTCGTCGATTTCTTCCAGCTGCTGCCATCCGGGCCGCTATGGGATCACTGGAAGCGCAAGGCGATCGAGTACTTCCAGGTCAGCGACGATGTTTCGAAGTGTCCGCTGGTCAAGGACCCGGCCTGCCCGTCGCTGATCCTGCATTCGATTTATACCGTGCTGAAGCTGCGGTCCTACGTCCACGGTCCGCTGTGGGAGGCATTGCGCGAGTCCAATCCCTATACCGCCATCACAACCATCGACTATCACCTGGAGCGGCTCAAGTGGGAAGACTGCTATCTGCAGCATTGCCGCGCCGTTCTGCTCGGCGACATCACGCCGTACGAAATATGGACCGAGTGCGGGCCGGTGTTCTGTCCGCCAGGGTTTTCCGATGAGCTTCTCTGTGCGGTCAAGCGCAACATCGCGATCGCGCTGACCAGGGCGCAGATGGGCGTGATCAAGAACCTGTGCGGGCTGAACTGGGTGATCGAACCGCTCGGGGCCAAGCTCACTGCGAGGTACACACCCGCGCCGAACCACGATCTGCCGCTCAATCCGCTTGAGCCTTGCGATTCTCCGTGCGACCGCAGCGAACTCGCATTCGAGATTTGCTACACGCAGGATTGGATCTACGGCTGCGATGATGGCGACGTCTGCACAACGCAAGAACTGCCACCAAAGATCCAGGCTTACTGGGATCGGGCCTGCGATACCGCTGCTGGACTCCCGGCGCGGATTTGGCCTGGGGTTCTCGCAGCGGAATGTATCGTGCGCTCGATGCTGCCGTCGAACTGCCCTAACAACATTTTCAGGTGTTGCTGATGTCCAGCATTCTCCCAAGTCTCGAGACGGGTGGGGCGGTCATCTATCGCGATGCCGACGGCGTGGCGCTCAATCCAGTCGACGTCACCAACGCCTATTCACCGCCGCCTACTTTCATCTCGAGTTGTCCGCTCACGGCGCTGCCGACGACCTGCGAAGCGCGGATCGAGCCGGGGCAGATCAATGCCATCGTCTCGGAGCTGATCGCGCTTGCCGAGTGCTTCGATCCGGACGGACCGTGGGACTGCGCCTCAGTACAGAACCTGTGCACCGCGTTCACCGTGTGGAAGGTGGAGGGTGTCACAGTCAGTGTGCAAGGGCCGGAATTGGCTGGTGACGGCAGCGCCGGGGATCCGATCCGAATCGTCGAGATCGACGGCGGGGAATACGTCTGATGGCCCAGAAAATCCGCATCAATCGTACGGCGACTCCGAACAAGCCTCCGTCTGGTTTGGACCCGGGCGAGCTTTCGGTCGAAATGCGCAATCCAACCCGGCTGTGGGTTGGCGTGCCGACCGATATCGATCCTTCCGGCAAGAAGTTGCTGGTCGACGTCGGCGCTATCCAGGCCGCAACGGCGGCGGTGACACAATCTCCGCCGACAACCCCAAATCAAGGAGCACTTTGGTATGAAAGCGACACCGGAATTCTCTGGATCTTTTACAATGACGGAAATACTCAGCAGTGGATTCAGGTTAACGGCATCAGCGTTTCCGGCAGCGGAACGCCGCTCGGAAACGTCGTCGGTCCGCTGACCGCTACCGCCGGCCACATCGCCACCTTTGCGGACGTATCCGGCAAGATCATTATGGACGGTGGTCCGGCGCCGACCGGCGATGTGCAGGGACCGGCGTTGTCAGTCGACGGCCACATCCCGGTATTCAGCGGCACCACTGGCAAGCAAATCAGGGACAGCGGCGTGGTGCCGATCCTGTTTGCGGCCGGCACCAAAATGATATTTGCCAACGCCGCAGCGCCGACAGGCTGGACCAAACTCACCACCGTCAACGACAAAGCGCTGCGTGTTGTTAGCGGTACATCCGGCGGTGCGTTGGGTGGTTCTGTTGCGTTCACGACATTGTTCGGCAGAACAGCAACTGATGTCGCCACGCTGGTGCCCGGAACTGTTCCGATGTCAACTTCGAATGTGAGTGGTGTCAACAAAGCCGGCTCATCTGGACCGCCGTTGTCGTCTGTATCTAGTGTCTCATTCTGGGGCGGTGGCACCGACTACGAATTTGGTTTCAGCGCGCCAGTGTACAGCGACGGTGGCGGCGGCCCGCACTCGCACTCGGTGGATATGCGCGTCGCTTACGTCGATGTCATCATCGCAACAAAGGACTGAGCCAATGGCGCACTACACCGTCATGAACGTCAGCAATATGGTTGGCGTCAATTCCGAGTTTCGACCGGTCGATTGCTCCAGCCTGCCATCCTACTTTCACGCGCTGCAATGGTACGGCGACGTCACGCCGCCCTACGGTGAGATCGAGTACGCCACCGACGCGCAGGGCAAGAAGATGCCCAACACGCGCTTTAGCGACTTCGCGCCGTATCAGTATCTGATCGACGCTTGGAACGCTTACGTCCCACCAGAAGCGCAGATGACTCCGAAGCCCCCAGCATGAGCAAAGCTCCGATCGCCGACAAGGGCACGGTCTGCCCGCTGCACAAGCAGGATGTCTCCAAGGTCTGCCACAAGTGCCCTTGGTACATTCTCGTGCGCGGCAAGCACCCGCAGTCGGAGGAGCAGATCGATCAATGGGGCTGTGCGGTGCAGTTCCTGCCGATGCTGCTGATCGAGGGCGCGCAGCAGTCGCGTCAAACCGGGGCTGCGGTCGAGAGCTTCCGCAACGTCTTCGCCGAGGCTGGAAACAACATGCTGTCGCTGATGAACGGCGGCGGTGGCGGCTCGCCGCGACAGATCAAGTGAGGCGATAATGGTCGCGA
>Ga0209593_10000037_pt1 | contig 72051 bp, 47 predicted proteins | sample PPLLaktember2015_3_FD_187260 | JGI IMG/M metagenome (GOLD analysis project Ga0209593, IMG submission 187260) | Freshwater sediment microbial communities from Prairie Pothole Lake near Jamestown, North Dakota, USA - PPLs Lake P7 Core (6) Depth... | ecosystem: Environmental > Aquatic > Freshwater...
GGCAGTATCGTTGGGACTACGCCTCAGACAGTTGACTACGGTACAAGCGGTACGGCAGTGACGGCACAGCCTGCCCTTGGCTACCACTTCGTGAGCTGGTCGGATTCCTCGACAGCCAATCCGAGGACTGACCTCAACGTAACGGCGAACATTGCCGTGACGGCCAGCTTTGCGATTGATACGTTCACACTGACTTACACAGCCGGCGCCAACGGCAGTATCGTTGGAACTACGCCTCAGACAGTTGACTACGGCACAAGCGGTGCGGCAGTGACGGCACAGCCCGCCCTTGGCTACCACTTCGTCAGCTGGTCGGATTCTTCTACAGAGAATCCGAGGACTGACCTCAACGTAACGGCCAACATTGCCGTGACAGCCAGCTTCGCGATTGATACGTTTACACTGACTTACACAGCCGGCGCCAACGGCAGTATCGTTGGGACAACGCCGCAGACGGTTGATTACGGCACAAGCGGCACGGCGGTAACGGCACAGCCCGCCCTTGGCTACCACTTCGTCAGCTGGTCGGATTCCTCGACAGCCAACCCGAGGACCGACCTCAATGTAACAGCCAATATCACGGTGACAGCGACCTTCGCGATATCAGCTATGGTTCCTAATGTTGTCGGTATAGCACTGGCCGATGCCAATTCAGCTATCATCGCTGCTGGCCTTACAATTGGCACGATAACGTACGACTACAACAATACAGTTGCAGCCGGATTAGTAATAAGCCAGAATCCCGTAGGCGGGACATATGTGCTCATCGGCTCCAACGTAGAGATAGTGGTATCCCGAGGTATGCCGCTTATTACAATTATGCCCCTTGGCGATTCTATAACTCGCGGCTGGTGGGGTTCAATATACGATGATGGTTACCGCAAGCCGTTGTATGATAAAATGATGACCGCAGGTTATAGCTTTGATTTTGCAGGCAGCCAGTCCGATGGCAATTTCCCGGACCGGAACCACGAGGGGCACGACGGCTGGCGGGCAGACGAAATACTTAACGGAAGATTAAGTGATCCTTGTGCAGGTAAGCTTGAATACTGGCTGCCGGTCAGCCAACCTGATGTAATTTTGCTTCATATCGGAACCAATGACATAACGCAGGGCAATCAGGATGCCAACGAGGTCAACGGTATTCTGAATGTGATTGATGGTTATGAGAATGATAGTAATGAGCAGGTCACGGTTATTCTTGCGCTAATAATAAACAGGACCGACTCCAACCAGCGCAGCCAGGCGACAACAGCATTTAACAATGATGTCAACGCTATGGCGTTGAATCGTATTGCAGGCGGAGACGACATTATAATCGTGAATATGGAAAATGCTCTGAACTACTCAACTGATATGGCTGATGCCGTACATCCCAATGATTCAGGTTATGCCAAAATGGCCGATGTCTGGTTGGCTGTTCTCGACGATATTCTGCCCCCTTCGATTATTTCTGAACCGATAACCAATGTTATCGCCTTACAGCAGTACTATTATGACGTTAACGCCAGTGGTTGTCCCGCACCGACTTACGAGCTCATTATATGTCCCAATGACATGACAATTGACCACAACACGGGACTAATCGAATGGCGGCCTGCGGTTGCCGGCGATTTCAACGTTACTGTCATAGTCAGCAATGGCCAAATGCCCGATGTGAATCAAAGTTTTGTCATCACTGTATCATCGGCTCCTGCCACGATCAGTAGCAATGGAACAGGCGGAGGTGATTGGAATACAGGCACAACATGGATTGGAGGAGTTGTTCCCATTGTGAGAGATAATGTTATTATTCAGGGAAGCGATATTGTGACGCTTGCGGCAGCGGGCAGTTGCGCACATCTGACAATGAACGCGGGTACGAAGCTTACCATAACCGGCGGGGGGCCTGTTCCGGGTTCGTCCTGGTCATTAGACCCCGCAAGCACTATCGAATTCAATACTGTTGTTCCAAGCGGCTGGGTTAATCCGATTTTCGGAAACCTCATATTTGACATTCCAAATTATTCACTCCCTGCAGGTATAACCGTAGCCGGGGATTTGAGCATTCTCAATAACACGTTAAGAGGCATAGGAGTTGAATCCGGGACAAATATTCATAATGTCGCGGGAAATGTTAATATCTCCGGAACCGGAAGAATCACAGCGGTAAATCAAAAAAATCCAACTACTGCGGGCTGCACCTGGAACATCGGCGGTAATTTGACCCTGGGTTCGACCTCTAACAGGATGCAGTTCTATGAGAGTGCGGGGCCGCACGCCGGCTCTGCCGTATATAACATCAATGGAAACCTTACTGTTGGTTCAACCAGCTATATAATGCTTAAGAGCACTTCAGCTACTACTGTGGACTACCCTGAAGGCATTATCAATCTGAAGGGAAATTTTGTGCATAACGGCTCGATCAACGTGAATGGTTCAACATCCGGCACATCGCCCGGCCTTTCCATTAATTTTGTCGGCACAAGTCCCCAGGACTGGTCTGGCATTGGAACTTTCTCAATTTCATCTTTTTCGGCAAACATTAATATTAACAATGCTGCCGGGGTAACGCTTAGCAGACCACAGGAAATTTCTGACAGAACAGTAGTGGTACTGACGAACGGAAAGCTTGCAACAACAAGTACAAACCTGTTGAAAATCACTCAAGGTTCTCTTACCGGCGGCAGTTCGGCCAGCTATATCAACGGCCCATTAAATAAGAAAATTTCAACCGGACCTCAAAGCGTAGAGTTCCCGATTGGAGATGCGGCGAAGTACACACCGGTGAATCTTGTATTTGGGAATGTCAGCTCCGCGGGTTATGTGACGGTAAGTACAACGCCGGGAATAAACTCTCAGATTGCCACCTCCGGTTTGAATAGCAGCAAGACACTGAACCGGTATTACACGATGACGAGGTCAGTCATAGTATTCGACAATTATACTGCGACGCTGAATTTCGATTCTACGGATGTCATTGGCGATGCTGACCCGACCAGATATATTGTGAAGAAATTAGATACTGATACGTGGTCAACACCAGCAAGAGCAAATCCGTTAGCAACAAGCATTCAGGCAATGGATGTGACGTCATTTGGTGACTTTGCAGTAGGCCAACTCCTCTATGACATTGATGGCGATGGTTCTATTGACTATGGAGACCTTGCGATATTCTGTGAGAATTGGCTTAACGCAGGCGAAGGCGATTTTGATAATAATGGCATTGTTGACTTCTACGATTTAGCCATATTCGGCCCGGCCTGGTAAGTTTTAAATCCGCTGCACGCCTGCCTCGGCGACTCGTCCGGCGTAGCGAAGTTTACCCGCCATAATGTCAATGAAGGCGGGCGAAGTCGGAAGTCCCTCGACGAAGCCGGGCTGTACGCTGTACGCTGATTTATGATTTATCGGCTGTGGTTAACAAAAATAGGTGGCTGTCCCTGGTTTTCTTTCGGATTCCGCTCTTTCCCGCTTGAAAAGCACCGTAAAAGCAAAATTGTTTTTTGCTTTCATAAGCACTTAGTTACGAGGGATACGTATATCAATGGAGGGCGAGCGAAACTCGTCCGGGCTGTCGGCTTGGTATGTAGGTCGGCAGCCCTATTTATTTCTACAGAAGTTTCTCCGCCCACCGTCAGGTGTCCCTGATTTAGAAGTAATGCAAAAATTCAATTTGCCGGGTATAATAGGCCGGAACCCTGAAAGTGTGTGGCGGCCGGTATATATTTTTACGTTATCCTGAAGATGAAAACGATGAAAGCTGCGAAAATCAAAAGAGTTTCAGTCAACGACAAAATGCAGAAAAATTATCGTTACGAGATTACGGCGCCGGCCGGGAAGGATTTCGACCCGGATTTTCAACCGCAGCTTACCCCCGAAGAAATGCTTCGGCTGGGTGTGTTCGGAGGAAAGTATATGACCGACTGCCGACGGGAGTTTCCGGAAGAATGGTTTAAGAAAGCAAAACTTAGTCCGGCCAAACATGACCCGGCACTTAATTATTTCAAAGTTAGCGCAAGCCAGGAGCTTTGCGTCTGGCGGGAAAAGGGATGGATTTATCCCGGCGACCCCCGCGGATGGTTTCAGTGGTATTGCCGGTATTTTATGGGAAGGCGTCTCCCGGCGGAGGACAAAAGACAGATAGCCAGATGGAAAGCAATGAAAAGACACATTAGCCAGGTACGGAAACACTGCCGCAAGGGCGATATTTCCTGCCGAAGAAAACAGAGACAAGCTCTTTTGCAATGGGCCTACGACAGCAGAAAAATTTAGGGCTCGATTTACTAAAGGCGGAAGGGGTGGTTTACCCGCCGAAACTTACTCGCCTGTTCAACTATCAACTGCTCAAATTTCTCGCAAAGCGCGATCGGCTTAAAAATCACAGAACTTTGCCGTTGAGAAAAAGACGATAAAATATAACCATTGACCAGCCAGCCAGAGCGATATACAATTTCAACAAAGTCCAATAAAGTCAATTTTAGGGTAAATAAATTTGATAGGAGACAGAAATGAAGAACGAAAGAATTACAATCATTTTCTTGGCTTTACTTTGTTGTCCGCTGGTTTTGACGGGCTGCAAGGATACTAAGAAAGAAAAAGCTACTGCGGAGGCGGTAGAAGTAAAAGCCGATGCTAAAGCAGAAGCCGCCAAAGTAGAAGCCGCCAAAGTAAAAACCTCCGCGGAAGTAAAAGCCGATGCTAAAGCAGAAGCTGCCAAAGTAGAAGCCGCCAAAGTAAAAGCCAATGCTGAAGCAGAAGCAGCAGCTGCCAAAGCAAAAGCCGCTGCTGAGGCAAAAGCCAATGCTGAAGCAGAAGCTGCCAAAGTAAAAGCCGCTGCTGACGCAAAAGCCACTGCTGAGGCAAAAGCCGCCGCTGACGCAAAAGCCGCTGCTGAGGCACCGAAACCATAAAGATGATTGTGAGAAAAAGGCGGAGGTAGAAGTTTCTCCGCCGTTAGTTAATTGACTCTGTTACTAAAGACAAGCCCCGTGTGACCCACGGGGCTTTTTTATTGCGCTGGTTTGGCGGCTTACGCCATTGTAAAAAAGACAGGGGGTGGGTAGAATTGAAGGATAAGTAAAAAGGAAATAATAGGTGGCTGTGGGGCTGTCCATGGTTATTCAAAACAGGTAAACAATCAAAACTTGGAATCTGTGAAAGGATAAAATAATGTCTTTAGTAACGTTGGTAATTACGCTGATAGTAGTTGGTGTGCTTCTGTGGTTAGTCAATACTTATATCCCGATGGACGCCAAGATAAAGAAGATTATCAATGCCGTTGTGGTGATTGTTGTCATCATCTGGCTATTACGCGTTTTTGGTGTTTGGGGAAATATCGAAAACATCAGTGTAAAGTAACGAGACAGTCCCCGAACCCGCCACGCTCCTTTTGTTCGGCCTCGGCGCCCGGCTTTGCCTAAGGGCTTCGCCGAGGCGAGCGGCGATGGTTTCCAGAAGACGAAGATAGAAGTTTATCTGCCGGGGGTTTTCAACTTATCCAACCCTGTTAGAAGTCGAACTTGCCGTGAACCAGAAGCGGTTCACGGCTTGGCTTGCCCTCTGTAGCCCTTGGCGAAGGGGGAAGCGCAGATTTCTGTCCGCTGTACGCCTGCCTCGACGAAGCCGGGCTGGTTTGGGGGAGTCTAAAACTTTTTGGATTTACGATTTCAAAAGGATGTATTGAGGTCTGGTCTCTACTTGTCCTGCCAGATATTCCCGAACTCTGCGAAGTCGAAAAAGTTCACGATTCCGTCAGCGTCGAAATCGCCCGGAATATCCGGGCCTTGCAGCAGCCAGTTGCCAGCGAACACGGCCACATCACCCAAGCCAATAGCCCCATCACAATCGAGGTCATAAATGTTGAAGGCAACGTAATTCTGGTCGGCCAGGTCGGCAAGCACATCGGCGTAACTTGTCCAGTTCGGCTCAAACATATAGTATTTTTTGTCCGGAGTAACCACGCCGGACCATTCGTAATTGACCCAGACCTCGTAAAAGCCGTTGGCATCCGTAAGCGATGTCCCGCCGCCGTTATTGGCATCGACCGCCACGCCTTCTATGGGTACATTACATTCGTTCTGTATGCGGCCCATGATTCTAAACGTCAGCAAAATCCCCGTGTAATCCTGCCCTGTGACATAATCCTGATTGACGTCCGTGTAATATTCGCCGTTCGGCTCAAACGAGTATGCGTATTTCGCAGGCGTAACATTGCCCGACCAGTTGTAATCCACAATGACTTCATAGTGACCGTTAGCGTCCGTAAGCGATGTCCCGCCGCCGTATTTGCTCGTCCACGGCCCGCCGCCATTCTCCGCTGCCACATTAACGTCGTTTATCGGCGTAACATAGTCCTGCTGGAGCACATAACCCGCAATCTTAAAGGTCATCAGTGCAGCTGTGTAATTCGCCTCACTGTAGTTCTGCGTAACGTTGGTGTATGTGCTGCTGTTCGGCTCAAAGACGTAACCTTCCTTTTGTGGTGTTACGATGCCAGACCAGCCGTAATCGACCAGCAGCCCGTAGTAACCATTGGCATCGGTTACGGCGTTAATATCGTTACTGTCGGTCTGTATCAGGACATTATTGACCGGCGTGTTGCCGTCCTGTTCAAACACGCAGCCGGAAATCATAAAAACAGTTCTTTTGAACGTTACATACACAGTATGATTGGCTGTAATATTGCTCAGCGTATATGCAGCGCCGCCGGTTTGCACGCTGTTGCCGTCCAGATACCATTTGTCAACCTCGTAACCGGCGTTCGCGACGGCATTGAAGTCCTGATTAGCTTCATAATTTACGAGAACCGCGCCGCTGGGATTTATCGAACCGTTTGGGTCTGATGAGGCGGAAATAGTAAACTGGGTAACCGCAAAGTTTGCCTGAACAGTATAGTTGGCATACATCGTGACTGTGGTCGCCGCTGAATTTACATCGCCGATTGTATAGATGTCCCCAGTCCAGTTGACAAAATGATAACCGGTATTCGCCATGGCGTTCAGGTTAACCACCGTTCCATAATCGTACTGGAAAATTCCTTCTCCCGGCTGTGTTACGGAACCACCGGCGGTTGCTGAAACTGTCAATGTTTTCTGGTCGATTGCGAAGTTGGCCTGCACAGTGTAATTGGCGTCCATCAGAACGGTTGTGCCGGCTGCGTTGGGGTCCGTAACCTTGCCCGCTGTTACCGCCGAACCTGTCCAGTTAGTAAAGTGATAATTTGTGTTTGCCGATGCGACGAGATTGACAAGATTGCCGTCGGGATATGTAAAGGTTCCTATGCCGGGTTCTGTTACAGTGCCGCCTGCTGAAGAGGTAACCGTCAAAGTCCTGATGTCAACGGCAAAATTAGCCTGCACTGCGTAATTGGCGTCCATCAGAACGGTTGTGCCGGCTGCGTTGGGGTCCGTGACCTTGCCCGCCGTTACCGCTGTACCCGTCCAGTTAGTAAAGTGATAATTTGCATTTGCTGATGCGACGAGGTCAACAAGATTGCCGTCGGGATATGTAAAGGTCCCTATGCCGGGCTCTGTTACAGTGCCGCCTGCTGAAGAGGTAACCGTCAGGGTACGAACAGATGGTGCGGCTTCTATTGTCTTGACCACGAAACCAATAAGCACATGATTGCCGTTTGCTTGGCTTACGCTCGGTGTTTCACTGGCGCCCGTTGCGGACTTGTGTCCGTCCATACCATCGTAGCTGGACGCTCCAAGGTCGACATCTTTGAGCCAGCCGGCTGTTGCGGTATATGTGCCGGCGCCGGTACTGGCAGCATTTTCAATTACCATATCGCCGTTACCGGCGGCAAGCGCAGAAGTCGATACCGTAGTGCTGCTTGTTACGCCGGCACTGGCAGTGGCTCCTACAAGTGTTGTCTGATTAACATCCTGAAGGAATACACTGGTGTATATAATACTTGAAGGTTGGGATGTCCAGGTGGGAGTGAAAGTGGTGCTGTTCGCGGCAGCGATACCTGCCTCGTTGAGGATAAATGCCGCGACGTAAACTCGGTTGGCAGCTGAGCCAACAATTTTATCGATTATCTTCGTCATTGTTTGCCCGCCGTAGCTGACGCCGGTCAGACTTGCTGAGCCGCTGTTACCCTCTGCATGGGCAACAAAGACCAGTGCACGGTTAGTGCCGGATTCCTTTGTGTGGGTCGTACCTGTTATCCATGACCCTATGATATCAACACTAACCGGCGATTGTGAGGTCAGACCGAACGTGCCCGACCCTGAAACCTTCTTAACCACGAGCAGAGCATTGACATCCGATATGGGGTTGTAATTGAAGGATTCGTTTACATCGTTTCCCGCCTGTGTGCTTACTGCGAGAATTACAGGTGTGCCATACGCACTGGGTGTGGTGCTATAAAGATAGAGGTCAAAATCGCCGCCGGAGGGAACCGCCAGAATCGGCTCGAATGCAACTCCCTGTTTTAGTTCTACCTTCCGTGCCCAAACTCGCTTGTCATAAGTGCCCGGTCCAAGCGTGTCACTTACCGATGAGTCCGGTGTGTAAATCAGGCTTACGGCCTCGACTGCAGCATCGGGATTTATCATACCGTAACCTTCGTAGAGGTCCTTGCCTGCCGGAAAACCGCTCGGCCCGGCAGAGGCACGCTGAAGCGTAGGATTATTGCTGTTATCTTCACGGTTGGCGTTTGTTTCGGAAGCGGTTGCGCATAACACCATTTTAACGTATTGTGAGGACTGGCTCGAACCAAAGTCCCACGTTATTCCCTGCTGCTGCATAGCATCAATTACAAGAGCGGCGGCCCCGGCTGCAAACGGACTGGCCATCGAAGTGCCCTGCATAGAGGTATAGTCGCTGCTTTGCTGGTCTGCGAATGCCGGCCCATCCCCTGAACCGCTGTCTACCGAGAGAATATCTGTATAATAGACTGACCCGCCGGGTGCCGATATGTCCGGCTTGTAATCTTCCTGCTGGCCGGATATCGAACCAGGATTGCTGAAACCTATGCTTGAGTAATCCGTCAACTGGTCATTGTCATTTGACGCCGCCACTGTAAGCGCCATAGCTGCTCTGCCCGGGTCACCTATCACTCCGGTGGGACCGTCATTGCCGGCGGAAACAACCACGACAATCCCGTTATTGACCGCCGTATTGACTTTCGCCCGTATTGTTGTATCAATGCCTGAAACTCCCAGGCTCAGGTTCATTACCTTAATTTTGTTTGCCACACGCGTGGCGACCAAATCATCTATGGCCGATGAAATAGTTGTACTATAGCCGGAACCGTCATTCTGAAATACCTTAGCGGCGGCCCAGTTACATCCCGGTGCTACCCCTCTGAACTTGTTAAACCCGTCACCGACGCCCGGGTAGTTTGTTACTGAATTGGTGATGACAAAGTCCTTTACAGTTCCTCCGTCGCTCAAAAGAGCCGTGGAATATGCCAAACTGGTATTGCCGGTAAAAGTATTGGTCAACGTTAGCGGCGAAGTGCCGGTTGCGGTATTGGAAAGAGCTGTCCAGCCGTCTGACGTTCCTTTGGTATGATAGAGCTGATATAACGTGGTCGAGCCGCCTCCTGTCCACTGTGCGGTCGAAGAGAAAGTTACCGATGCCGAAGGCAAGCCAAACGGATTAGGATAGAAGTAGCCGGAGCTTACAGTGCTCAGGTCTCCCTCATCTGTGAAGTAGAGTGTGCCGGTTCCTGAGCCGCCCATCGAGCCGGTCCCCAGCGCCATGCCTGCCACGTGAGAGCCATGCTGGACAATATCGACCGGACTGCTGTTGCCGTCAGACGTAAAGTCATGCCAATATACCTGCCGACCCGATAAATCCGGATTGTTGGCATCAATACCTGTGTCCACAATGGCAATTGTGATTGTGTCGGCCCCATCGAAACCTGCCGGATTATCCGCAAAACCTGATGCCCAAATCGGTCGAACACGACCGGTTCTGGTAGCGACATCGAGATGCAGGTTGACGGGCTTCGCCTCCTGAACCAATACCAGCTCCGCGCCCATTAATGACGGAAGACTATTAACTTCTCCAAGGGCGACACGACCGTTCCAGCCGTACGATACTGCCTTGTAAATATAAGCGATCTTACCGCCGCGGTTCTGGAAGTCATCGATTTGACGCTGTGTTACCTGGCTTTTGAAAACCAGTTCCACCTCTACGGTATCTGCCAGTTGCGACTTTGCTTTATTTATCTCTTCTGAGGTTATGGCAGATTTCAGCCGGCTGGTCCCTGCGGCAATTTTAGCATCGAGTTCATCATCAATGGCATCGCGGTCCAGGTCATTTGAGTAAGTTGTACTAATGAAGGGTGATATTTGCGGCGGTGCAGGCGGTACGAATGTCTTTCCATCTGCTGTTCCTCCAACTGCCAAAACAGCCATCAACAGAACAAACAATCCATTCACAGATGATTGACTTGCCCCATTCTGAAATCGACTGGTCAGGTAATGCCAAAATACAGCGGCTTTCTTGAGAGTTTTGCCGCCCGTTAACATTCTTTCGTCCTCCATGTGCATCTTGCCAAAGAACGCACATAGCCCTTCGGGCAAAAAGTCGGTCACATTAAACTACGAATTGCCAAAACAATATATTAGCAAAAACAAGCCCTTTTTGCAATGGAAAAGGCCTATACCTCACTTTTGTGCCTTTTCAACCAGTTTTTAACACTGAAGGGGCTTGCTGATATCAAAAAAGGCCGCCTTTTTGGCGACCTTTTTTGTTAAACTCATCCACAGAATATTATCTGGGTTTGCTATACCATTCCTTTACGACCTTCTCCGCCGGTTTGCCATATATGCAGAAACCTGTGTTGGTTTTAGCGTCTTCCAGCGAATAAAGGTTGGCGGGCCAATCCCACCAGGCGAATCCGAAGAACCAGGGTTCATCCCAGAATGTCTCCAAAACGGCCTGATAGAACCTTGCCTGTTCATCCGCGGCGTAAACAGTGTTTTTATCCGGATGCTGCCAGGGTATTGATGTGTTGCCTTTGGCGCTGCAAACGCCGATTTCAATAAAAAACACAGGTCTGTTGGCCTTATTGCTTACGAATTTAAGTCTTTGCTTGATTGGCACCCATCTTTTTTTCATTCCATCAACCGAACTGTCATTGGGGACTTTACAGGGGTCGTCGTTGGGCTTGTTCATATCCGCGCCTATGGGGTAATAACCGCTCATGCCGATAATGTCAACGGCATCCCACCATTTTACTTTTTCCTCGTTGCCATGATTGGCGTTATAGGTGATTACGCCGGGATATACTTTGCGCACGTCGGCAATCACGTTGCGCCAGCGGCCAGTGAATGGCTCGGTTGTCCCCATCTCGCAGCCCAGGCACAGCATTTCGCAGTTTGTTTCTTTGGCGATTTGCGCATAGTGAAGCAGGAATTTATCAAAATTGTCAAACCACTTACCCCATGTGTTAACATCGGGTTTCTTGTCCGGCGTTCTGAAATCGATAAATCCCCGCCATGTGCCGTCGCGGACATTTACCACGGGCTTGAGAATGACTTTCAGATTGTTCTGACGGGCCAGTTCGATAGCCCTGCGAATTTCATTGTCTGTCACCATACAGGGATCATCTTCACCCCAGAGGATATTCGTATCATTGGGTTTCATCATTTCGCCGGCAAAAGAGATGCAGACCCAGTTTGCGCCGGTCTCTGTCATTTTTTTCATCGAGTCAACGGCATTTGGGCCTGCGTAATCTCCACGGTTCCCCGGCCAGCCCCAGCTATGTGCCTTTATAAAGCCCGTTTCTGAGTGCGTATGCGAAAATTTAGAGGATTGGTTTGCATCCGCCGCGAAGGCAGAGGACAGAAGACAGAGGACAGAGGTCAGAAGACAGAATGACATTTTTTTAATCACGTTACATCTCCAATTAGTTGTGTCGGTCGTATTTTATTTCCACGCGGGATATTTGTGCTTCGCCCGCATATTCTATTTTCAAGTATTGTGCATCATCGCTGATTCCTGTGCCTGTGTAAAGGACAGGCAGGCAGTAATTATAATCGCCTTTGCCCGTGAAATAATCATGGCGTGAAAACCTGACGGGTTTGAACTCCCTGCCATCAGCGGATACGGAGAAATTGAAATCTGAAACGGTCTGCGGAAAGAACGAATAAACTTTCCAGGAGACAATCGGCGGCTCTACTCTGTAAATTACAGAACTATCTCTCATGCCTTTTAGCCGATGTATGTCCTCTTTGAATTTACGCGCCTCTTTTGTCTCTATCGACAGCGTTCCTTCTCGGTTGCTGATTGATTTGAAGTCCTGCATTTCATCCGTAAGCGTTTTGCAGGTTACAGACACGGGGCCAGCGATGTTTGAGGGTTTGGATTCGCCCGCGGAGTTTGTTGCCGTAACACGGTAAAAATAACTCTTGTCGATTTTGACGCCGGTATCATTGAACAGGGGGCGGTATTGGAAATCGGCGTCGGATATGTCGCGTCCCGCGATTTGCCACGGGCCGCTTGCCTCGGCGTAGCCCTTCGGCGAAGCCGGGTCTTTGGATTCCGTTCTTTCGACTGTGTAGCCGGAAGCGCCCGCGCTGCCTTGCCAGGAAATAGCGGCAACGTCTTTGATATCGAGCAAGCGGGGGGCGGCGGGTTTTTCGATAGGGGGAAGAGCCATATTTCTTATTTCAAAGGCCTTGCGACGCATAAGGGCCAAACAATTGGTTTCATCGAAGCTGTCGCCGGACGTGAAACCCGGCCAGTGGTATGCCTTGTAAATATCGCCGCCGTACGGCTCACTGTGCCAATAGAAGCCGCCGTCGCGGTTACGAAGACGCAGCGACCATATTAAAACGCCGCTTATCTTTTCGTCAATTACCGCGTCAAGCAGAGATTCGACGTCTTTGGTGGGGATGAATCCGAACTCGCCGACAATATAAGCTTTTTTGCCGCGGGCAAGAGCGGCGCTCTTTTTAATCTGTTCGATTATCTCGGCGGGACTTATCACCGTACGAAACATAATCGGGTAGTGATGAGTCGTAACGATATCGATATTTTTGTCCTGCAGCGACAGGTCCCGGACCGGGGTCAGGTGGTAGCCGTCCATAACAAGATGATTCCGGTCGATGCTTTTAATGTATGCGGCGGCCTTTACCGTCCACTCAGGAGGGCACATAAGCTCATTACCGGTCTCCCAGGCGAGGATGGCCTTGTCATCCCGGTACTTTACCCCCGTGATTGAATTAGTGCGGTTTACGACGGAATTAACGAGTGCTTTGTAATCCTCAAAGAGTTCCGGGTCGGTCCAGAAGTCATCCCTTGATTTGCTCCTGAAAGCGGCGCAGGCCTCGATTCCGCCCCACCAACTGGCGTTGTCAATAAAGGGGAAAATTATACGAATACCCTTTTTGTTCGCGATAGCCAGAGTCATATCGAGAGATTTGTAGGCCTCGTCATTGAATTTGCCCGCCCCCGTTATGTGGCGGGGGATATTGGGGTCTTCCCCGGGTCTGCGGACGGATAGCGTATAAATACGGGCGACCCGGCCCCCCATTTGCCTGACGGATTCGAGGGCATCGTTGATTTCAAACTCATCAGGCAGCCGCCATGGGTTCATTTCGGTGAAGGGCATATTGTCTTCGTTGAAGTGCAGACAGGGGACGTTAAAACTGATAAAGCGATATTCGCCGTTTTCGTCCATCAGTTTGTCGCCTTTTGTATATACGAAAGATTTGAATGTCGGGGCGGATTGCGGCGATAAAGGTTTGACGCAACCCGTCAAAGCAATCAAGACGATAATTGCGAGCGGAACAATGAATTTTTTCATTTACGCCCTTCCTGTGTTACCGAAATTGCATCGTGATAGAACAAAGTCCTGCTATTTTAGCGTTGGCGTCGTTTCTATCAAGTATCTTCGGTAAAAAGAACGCGGTTTTAGATGCCCCACAAAATAAGCGGGGCCTGCCCCGCCCAATCGGCGTTGCAGGCCCCGAAGAAAACACTAATTAACAAGTTGAGTTTGCTACGGGTACAGTAGCAGTGTATGCCACTGTTGTCCCATTATAGCCATGTCGCCAAAGTTGACAATCTGGTTCGGGTCTTCTGCTGTTCCCCCGCCCAAGTTGAGATTAGCTGTGGAAACCAGCGGCACGAAAATTTCCCCCGTAGTGTCGGTTGCCAAGTAAGCCACTTCTTCTGCTGACAGAGCATAGTCGTACATCTGGAAGTCATCTATCCTGCCTGCCCAGTTGCCCCAGTTGAAATAGCCATTGCCGCCGCGTTCGCCGAGCATGAATGCGTCCACTCCTGGTGCCCATACCGGCGGAACTATAACCAGCGGCCCATCGGTAAAGTCATTCGAATCTCCGAGGACACCTGGATTCGGGTCCACTGCATAGGCAACTTGAGTGCCGTTGAGATAGGTACGCATAGAGCTGGAACCTTTGACGAATGCCCAGTGGTTCCACTTTCCACCAAAGTTGCCTATAGGCATGTCGCCAGTGCCTATGGCCCCGCCCACCGGCAAGCCTGTTATATTCTTCCTTTCCCAAGTGCCCGATGCCTGACCTGTTGTTGTCGGTGTCGGACAATAAGTAACTATCTTCTCGTTATTCATGTGATGGGTTACCCCGCCGTCAGGCGAAATTGTAATCGTGATAAGACTGTTCCATTGGCCGGGATTGTAAAACTCAGCGGCGTACAAGTCCGCTTTGATCCAGATCGAGAAGGTTGTGCCTTGGGGACCCGGGTCACTTAGATAGTTTAACGAATGTAACGGGATATCGACGTAAGGCGAATTATCCCAGTCCGCTTCGCCGCCTGAAATCAGGTAGATGCAGCCACCGCCATCGCGGCCACCAGTAGCGTCCCAGTCTTGCTTGACAAACCTTTGGATGGTGCCTGTATAGTTATTTGCATCGCCTGTTCCATAGTCGGAAACTAAATTGTTCGTGTCATTATCACCACCCGTATTGTTAAAGTTGTACCATACTATCGGCGCTTTAACAGGCGGCGTTGAGCTGTAGGTTAAGGTCTCAGCTTTCAGGAGCCAGTCGTTCGCAAGGCGGTCCATATCGTTGATGTCAACGTCGCAGTCGCCGTCCAAGTCAGCCTCTGGGCCGTAAATTGGCACGCACGTCGCACCGTACAGCCGGATATTGTCGAAGAACATTATACCGTTGGGTTCGTCATCGCCGCGGCCATCGTAATCGTAGTTGTTGCAGCGGATACCAAAACCCAGGGCAAAGCCGGTTATCGCGTTCAAATTGGTATTGCCTATGACGTTGATGTCTGTAAGCTTGGCGTACCACGATGTCCAGACAGGAATCAGCTGAGCATTGGCATCCGGATTCAGTAAAACGCTTACATTACCCGCTGTATCTTCAATTGCCACATACATGTTGTCGGTAAGCGGATTATATCCCTCAGGAGGATTAGCCGGGTTAAGTGTATTGCCGCGAAAATCGAGTTGCAATAACTTAGCCGCGGGGAAAACAACGCCGCCGCCTGTAAAGCTGGTGCCGCCGGGGTATGCACGTTTGGCCTCTGTGTAGGGCAAGGTGAAAGCGGGGTTGAGGCCGCTGTTGTTATATGTAAATTGCAGATACTTTCCGGTTGCATCTCGTACCAAAGTGCGTCCAGAATGTGCGAACTGAGTGTCGCAGCCGGTAACCGGATAATTATTCAGCCAGTTGGCGTTTACATCGTCGGTGCTCGCGGAATCCTCAAAGTCGTCGATGTTGGTGTACGTAGTGGGAGTAAGGCTCCAGACGGGGCCTTTCCATGTTGTGCCGTTAACTTCATCGATGCACCAGTAATAGGTGTTTCCGTTCACTAAAGCGAAGGCGCCAAACAGGCTCGCGAGCGAATATGTTGTGCTGGTCTGCTGGCCTCTGTACTGGCTGTCAGTAGGCCGTGGGAAGATTGGGTTGGCAAGATTGCCTCCGTTTGCCTGTGTGGTGAAGTAAACTTTGTGGCTGGCTGCCCAGTCGCCTGCCGTCCAGGTTAACTCCAATGGGTGCCTTAACACAGTAGCTCCATTTGCCGGCCTGGGATTGTATGCCTTGCCGTCATGGGTTTTGAACGTCCAGACAAGGCCTTTCTTTACTATATTCGTGTTGTCTATTTCGTCAACTCTCCAGTAATAACTGGTATTGGCAGCGAAAGTGCCGATGAGGGCAAAGCTGCAGGGGTCGCCGTTTGCGTCATATCTGCTGCCTTTGTAGGCCGCACTTGCCTTTGTCGCGGTATTGATGTCAGCAAAAGACACTCCGAAATACACGTCGTGATTTACATCAATGTCTTCCAAAGTGCTTGCCTGCCAGCTAAGTACAACGTTGCCGTCAGTTGTGCTGGGATTGCCGGGGACCTTGTAATGAACGTTTGTCGCGTTATTGGTCGGTTGTGGTCTCCAGACGCAATAGTTGACATCGGCTATGAGTGTTGTCTTGTTGGTGCCAATGTCATAGGTGGGTGTTCCAAGGGTGCCGCGCTCGCAGATAACGTAGCCGCCTGCGATGAGAGCGGGAAGGCACGGATCAGTGGTCAAATAGTTGCCATCAATTATCAACGTGCCGCCGTTGATTTTAATTTTGTTTAACATTGCTTCGGGGTGAGTTGTGCTGAAAATAAAGTTCTGGTCAGCGTTGACGTGCAGAATGCCGCCAGAAAGGTCGATTTCGCCGTAGTAGAGTGCGAGTCTGGGGACGGTAACTTCGCCGCCGTAAATATTCAGCATGCCATAGGCCAAAGCGATGCCGGAGGCACCTCCACCGATTCTTATTCCTGTCATGGCGGTGTTGATATACGGGCCTGGCGTAGTGACTGTGCCGCCATACACGTTGACAATGGCTCTGCTGGCGAGGTAGTTGGTGCCTATGTATGAGTCATAGTTAGTCGTGGAGTTGATACCGATGTACGAACCCATATTGACGTCAAGGGCTGTTGACATAATCGACACGTTGCAGTCCTGGGGACCCCATGAAGTTGGGTCCCAAGGGTTCAGCTCAAGCGTATAAGCTTTGGCGTTGACGCGATCTCCTATTCCAATTCTCGGGCCCGGCTGGTTTGGAAGAACACAGACCCTGTTATTTGCATCCGGCCCATCTGGAGGTACTGCTCCCCCAACAGCTGGTGCTGAGAGATTTTGCCCGTTCCAGTTGTTGGGATTGTACCAGTTTGCGTCACCAGCGTTTGATGACCATTCGAGCTGGTAATCCCAGAACTGTGCCGGGGGCATGCCAGCCGGACAAACTGTCGCCAGCAGACATACAAAGACCATAATAAAGACACTTTTCCTAAACATTATGTTTCCTCCTTATCACCATAAACAACACTACACTTACTTATAAAACTTATGTATGCCTGGCGGACGCCGCCAAGCGCTATTCATCAAGTATCATATCAGACCAATACTGAAAAATCAAGCTTTTTTTGCAATTCCGCAAAGTATTTTTGGACCATAAGTTAGTGGCATCTCACATAACTTGTTGTTCGGTAATCGTTTACGTGAGGTCATTAAACGGGTGTTGTCTGCAAAATGCGAATTGAAATACCGTAACCCATTGTCATTACAGAAGATATGGCATAAATACTCAAAATAGTCTAAAAAGCGCAAGAAAAAAAGCAAAAAAGCGCAACGATACCATCGAAATTTTAGGCCTGGAATGCCTGAATTTTCAAAGAACTGAGGCAAATACTGTAAATTAAATGCCCCAATCCTGAGCAAAGTCGGCAAAGTCAATAGAAACATAATTATCAGGCGGGGCAAGCCATGAGAGGGTAAACTCCTTGAGGTCCCAGATATCCACACGGCAATCACCGGTCAGGTCCCAATTTGTAGGAGTGGTTTGCAGAACAATATGGCAGACAGTCGTTGCAGGTATGGTATATGTGAATGAGTTATTTGTGATTGTACCGACAGCCGTTGTTTCGGAAATGGTTGCGCTACTGTTGTTGAAGCGCCAGACCCTGCCTGACGTGAATTTTTGCTGACTGGTGATATTGAATGTTCCGGTGATAGGATTATCGATGTTCTTATTTATGGCTATGAGATGAAGCTCACAGGCATTGTCGCTGAATACAGAGGCGTAAATGGAGCTGTCAACCTTGTTGGATATCGACGCAAATACATTCACATCTCCGAATGTCGAATGGTTCCCATCGTAATTTCTATAAATTTTGATTGCGGCATCAACATATGTCCCGCCTCCCCAATAGGTCGCAATTTGAACGCCGTATTTACCGCATATACCTAAAAAGTCTGTAGTTGCTATACCAGTTGACCAATGAGTTTCAGGTCCGTAAGCATATTCAGTAATTGCGAGATTGGTATCGGGATAATACTGGGCTATATCGGCCTTTAACCTTGGGATAAGGGGAAGATATTGATCAAAATACCATTTATTAATCCAGCTAACTTCACCATTGGGATAAGTCTCATTAGGAGTAGTGTAACCTGCATCCCACAGTGTTCTCGGTGCCTGCATACGCGCGTTATACATCTGGTTGGTGCTTATATTGTCTAAAATTCTGTGACCTTGACCATCCTGTGCTTCGGGATACCAGTGGACATCGAGGGCGTCGAGAAGCCGCCTCTCGCATAGAATCGACGTAATCCTCATTTCGTCCAGATAATAACTTATAAACCAGGGACGAGTTCCTTTCACGGTATTCCAGTCAGATGCGCCCTGAAAATCCAAATATCCTGCGAATCCGTAACTAACAGGGCCAAGAATCTGTGCATTCGGGTCAACATTTTTAATTACATATGACAGTGCGGCGCCTTTATCTTTAATTTCGAAGCACGTCGGCTTGGCGGGATGAACTTCAGGGTGAGTAGCTCCCTGTGCGCCGTCGGACCAGAGGTCCGGCTCGTTGTCCAAATTATAGAATTTGACGCCATTGGGTTCGCCCGCGTGGCCATACTTCCACACAAGGAAATTGACGAATTCATCCATATAAACGACGTCATCGGAGGTATTCGGATTATTGGGAGGATCGCAAAAAGGCGCATCTTTGTTGAAAATGACCGGATAAAAATAGATTGACGGAGCCGCTTCGGTATCGAGATCGATTTGCCTCCAAATAGGAGCCGAGACATAATCAGCCATTTGCAGAGTTACGATCGAGGCCTGCCCCTGTGAAAGTGCCTGGTCGTGAAAATCGGTTATGGCTTTGCCGGGTATCGTACTCGAACTCATATACTGGTCATTTTCATAATACCAGTCCGAGCCCGCGTTGGACCAGTTATTTTCCCAGTTATAAGCGGTGAGCCGGTTACCGCCGCTTCTTCTGATAGTGTAATCTGTGCCGCTTCCCCAGTTTGAACCATATACATATTTGCTGATTGGTGATTTGTTTGCGTTGGTATTGATATTATAGGTGACAGCTATGTTGGCTGTTGCGGCTGATGCGCAGAAAATAAAGACCGCCAGAATAGGGGCGATATGCCTCATATCTATTCCTCCTTGTTAATCTATGCCGCCCATCGGAGGCAAGTATCCACTTTCTCCCGGCAGGAAGCGGGTTTCGGATGTGGTTATCTTATTATATGTCAAAGAAAGGACAAAGTCAACGAATTTGGCCGGAAAAGTGTTGCATCATTATAATATAACCCGCAAAATGCCCTGCATATTCTGATAACCCGTTTTGTGAAACAACATGAATATGGAGAAAAAAATGAAGGCACAAAGAGGATTTCTTATTGTAACGATTGTATCGTTTGTACTCGCGCTGGGTTTATCCTGCGAGCCGGCGAGTAAATCCATCACACAAATTGGCGAAAATACCGCCGGGCGACAGGTAGTGAATTTCAACCATGACTGGAAGTTCGCCAAAGGCGGGCAGAAGGGGGTTGAGGCGGTTGATTTTAATGATTCAGGGTGGAAGGCGGTTCGGCTGCCTCACGACTGGGCAATCACCGGACCATTTAATCAGAAAGAAGACGGCTACGCAGGCAAACTGCCGTGGCGGGGCGAGGGGTGGTATCGCAAGACATTTAAGCTGGATAAGGCCGACGCGGGCAGGCGCGTATATTTTGATTTCGACGGCGTGATGGCGTTTCCGAAGGTTTACGTCAACGGGCAATTGGCAGGCGAGTGGGATTATGGTTATATGTCTTTCCGCGTCGATGCCACGCCGTTCGTGAAATTCGGCGCCGACAACGTTATCGCGGTTTACGCGGATACGCGCAATCACGGCACGCGATGGTATCCCGGCGCGGGAATTTACCGCAAAGTAACGATGACAATAACTGAGCCGGTTCACATTGCACACTGGGGGACTTATATTACGACTTCCGAAGTGACTGACGCCTCAGCGAAGATAAATGTTCGCACGACTGTTGAAAACAGCAGTAAAAATAAATCGAAGACAAGCATTGAAGTTACTCTTGTTGACCCGGATGGCAAGACAGTGGCGACACTCAATGCCGACGGTGTTTCGATATCCGGTGGCGGTTCAAAGGATGTTAATCAGTTATTTGTGATTGCAAATCCGCAGCGATGGGACATTACAAGCCCGAAACTTTATACGGCCAAAACAATCGTTCGCCAGGGCGACAAGATAGTGGATACAGATGTGACCACCTTCGGGATACGTGAATTCAAATTTACAGCTGATGACGGATTTCATCTTAATGGCAGAAGGGTACAGCTTTACGGCGTAAATCTGCATCACGACCATGGCGCTCTCGGCGCGACGTTTTATACCCGCGCGATGGAACGCCAATTAGAGATTATGCGTGAAATGGGCGTAAATGCCATTCGCACAAGTCATAATCCGCCCGCGCCGGAATTGCTCGAACTGTGCGACCGGATGGGTTTTGTCGTGTGGGATGAGTGCTTTGACAAGTGGGACAAGACCGCGGACCGCGACCCCTGCAAACAGCCGCTTGAGCAATACGGCGAAAAACAGATTCGCAATTTTGTGATGCGCGACCGCAATCATCCCTGCATTGTGGTGTGGTCAATCGGCAACGAAATAGACCCGCAGCCCGGCAATAGAGAAGGAGTTTCAGCGGAACGGGTGAAATTTATGAGTGATTTTTTCCGCAAATACGATTTGACGAGACCGGTAAGTATGGCTTGTCATGTGCCTTCGGTTGTGCCGAAAAAAATGTTAGATGCGATGGATGCGGGCGGCTGGAACTATCAGCGAAGATACGCGCAGTTCAGAAAAACCTATCCCGATAAGCCCGTTATCTACAGCGAGTCGGCTTCCACGGTCAGCACACGAGGTTTTTACGAACTGCCTTTGCCCGGCTCCAAGACACAGTTCTCGAAGACATTTCAGGTTAGTTCCTACGACCGTAATTCGCCGGACTGGGCGGATATCCCGGACCGTGAGTTTAACCTGATGGAAAAGGACACGTTTATGGCGGGCGAGTTTGTCTGGACGGGTTTCGATTATCTCGGCGAGCCGACACCTTACAGCAGGCAGGCGAGAAGCTCGTATTTCGGCATTGTTGACCTCGCGGGCATACCCAAAGACCGCTTTTATCTCTACCGAAGTCACTGGAGGCCTGATGTTACTACGATTCATATACTGCCTCACTGGAACTGGCCCGACAGAATCGGCCAGAATGTCCCCGTGTATGTTTACACCAACGGCGACACAATCGAGCTGTTCCTCAACGGCCAATCCTTAGGCAAACGGACCAAGGCGAAAGAAGCGGAACCGAATTATTATGGTTCAATCAATAAATACCGCCTTTGTTTCAACGACGTGAATTATGAGCCGGGCGAGCTGAAGGCGGTCGCTTATAAGAACGGCAAAGAGATTGGACAGGAAGTTATGCGCACCGCGGGCGAGCCGGCGAAAATCCGACTAACGCCGGATAGAAAAGATTTGAAGGCCTCAGGCGATGACCTCTGTTACATCCTTGTCGAGGCCTTTGATGCCAACGATACGTTGTGCCCGCTGGCGGATAATTTGGTTAAGTTCAAGGTCGATGGCCCCGCTGAAATCGCAGGCGTCGATAATGGCAATCCTCTTTCTTATGAGCCGTTCCAGGCGGATTACAGGAAGTTGTTCTTCGGCAAGGCGATGCTGATTCTAAAAACTAAAGAAGGGCAAACAGGTGATATTCGCATTACCGCCGAAAGTGACGGCCTGACCTCCGCGGGCGCTGTCGTTCAAAGCAAGTAGTATCCAGCTAATGGAACTTAAATTCAAAAGAGGGCCGGCTGAAAAATAGCCGGCCTTCTTTTGCTATTTTCAAGATTAGCCTATTCTCTGACTTAAGGATTTAACGCTGTTGCTGTAGCTGAACCCCATGAAGCGATCTGTGCCCAGCGAAGGTCCCTGACTTGCGTTGCAGGGGTTATTGTGCAGCCGCCTGCTACTACTCCTGCTCTTTTGGCGCATTCGAGGGTGCTGGGTTCCAACCATTTGTGGTATTCAGCGTGGCCATCAGTAAAAGAAAATGTTGTTCCGTCGCCATGCCGAGCCGACGGCAGGTCCCACCATCGCGGCGGGGATTCGAAAGAGACAGTCCAGCCGCCCCAAGTGCTTCCTTGTGCGCCGCCGTCGTCAACAAAAATCATACGCTCGTATGTCTTTTTAATCTGCTGGCGGTTCTTAATCAGAGGCACGTTGGTATTTAAAACAGCAGACCCGATTACTATGACATTCATCTGGTCAACTACGGAAAATGACCTCATCTCGTTGGCATTAGCCCTCGGGCATTTGTATGCCCTTACGTCTTTGACATACCGAAACAGAGCCCCACCCATTATCTGTTTCTTTTGTTCCTCAATGGGAAGCGGTAGCCCTGGAGCTGCTACCCAGTCCTTCAGAATCCAGGGTTTCTCTCTGCAATGTGGTGGAGAACCTGTCGCTGGCGGGCAATGATATGCTAACGTCGATGTTTCCCAATCCCCGTATTCTTCGGCGTCGCCGTTGACGATTTTGTCGCCGCTGTCGTCGGCGTACATTAGCCAAGCGCCGGCCATCTGTCTCTGATAATACAGGCAGACAGCCCGTTTTCCCTGTTCTCTTGCCCTGCTCAGCGCAGGCATCAACACGCCCATCAACAGGGCGATGATGGCGATAACAACTAACAGTTCGACTAATGTGAACCCAGGTCCGGTACGTTTGCTCATAATAATTATATTCTGCGGCAGGGGGGCCGGAAAAAGAACGCCATATTTTGCTTAACATCCACCATTTTAGGCATATAATACGGGTGTGAAGAATTTAAAAAGAGTCGGGATTCTACCATTGTAGCATTGTCGCGGTTGCCCGAAGCGGGGAACGTTCCGTTTCTAAAGCATCTTCGGCAAAAGGTTGAAGATTCACCATGCCCTAAAATAAACGGGGCCTGCCCCGCCCAATCGGCGTTGCAGGCCCCGAAGAAAACACTAATTAACAAGTTGAGTTTACTACGGGTACAGTAGCAGTGTATGCCACTGTTGTCCCATTATAGCCAGGTCGCCAAAGTTGACAGTCTGGTTCATGTCGTTTTCTGTTCCGCCGCTCAAGTTGAAATTAGTGTTGCAAACCAGCGGTATGTCTCCGACAGTTCCAGTGCCATCGGTTGCGTCGTAAGCTACTTCATTGGCATCCAGAGCGTAGTCATAAACCTTGAAGTCCTGCACCTTGCCGGACCACTTGCCCCAGTTGGCCCACGACTGGCCTCGCATACCGATGCGTATAGACTGTACCGGCAGAGTAAAGAGCGGTGTGGTTGCGCCTGTGGCAGTTCCAACCAGTTTGCCGTTGCAATAAACGAGCATTGTATTGGAGCCGGCGTCTTTGACGGCTGCCCAGTGGTTCCATCGGTCTCCAAAATAGTTTACCGGCATTGCAGGGCCAAGTACGGTATTCCCGTTTTGTGATTGGAACCAAACTCGCGGGTCACCCCATCTCCACGGAATAGAGAACGAGGTTCGCTCATTCCAGTTCGAGTCATAGACAGTGAAGAAAGATTCCCAGGAGCTGCTCATAGTATTGCCCACAGACGTATCAGCGTTAATCCAGACAGAAATGCTGATACTGCCGCCGTTGCTGTTCAGGAAGTCAAATGCTGTATTCGGATTCCTTACTTCAATGCGGCTATTGTCGCTGGCGAGGGTGTTAAGTGTGATGCACCCGGCGCTGTTACGGCCGCCGGTGGGTTCCCATATCGCAACGCCGCAAACATCGGCGGTGTAACCACTTGCTGAGTCAGCAGCAATAATCCCGTCGCTCTCATTGAACTTGTACCAAATTACGGGGGCATTGGGCTCCGTATAGGAAATGCTGTGCTGGGGTACAGCCGCCCAGAGCCACTCGTTCGAAAAGGCGTCCAGATCGTTGATGTCCACGTCGCAGTCGCCGTCCATGTCAGTCGTTGGGCCATATTCCGGAACGCACGTCGCACCGTACAGCCGGATATTGTCGAAGAACACTACGCCGTTGGGATCGTCATCGCCGCGGCCATCGTAATCGTAGTTGTTGCAGCGGATACCAAAACCCAGGGCAAAGCCGGTTATCGCGTTCAAATTGGTATTGCCTATGGCGTTGATGTCTGTGAGCTTGGTGTACCACGATGTCCAAGTAGTAACCAGTTGAGCATTGGCATCCGGATTCAGGTAAACGCTTACATTACCCGCTGTATCTTCAATTGCCACATACATGTTGTCGGTAAACGGATTATATCCCTCAGGAGGATTAGCCGGGTTAAGTGTGTTGCCGCGGTAATCGACTTGCAATAACTTACCCGCGGGGAAAACAACGCCGCCGCCTGTAAAGCTGGCGCCGCCGGGGTACGCACGTTTGGCCTCAGTGTAGGGCAAGGTGAAAGCGGGGTTGAGGCCGCTGTTGTTATATGTATATTGCAGAGACTTTCCGGTTGCATCTCGATACAGAACGCGTCCAGAATGTGCGAACTGAGTGTCGCAGCCGGTAACCGGATAATTATTCAGCCAGTTGGCGTTTACATCTTCGGTGCTCATGGAATCTTCAAAGTCGTCGATGTTGGTGTAATCAGGAGTAGTAAAGCTCCAGACGGGGCCTTTCCATGTTGTGCCGTTAACTTCATCGATGCACCACCAATAGGTGGTTCCGGGAACTATAGTGAAGGCGCCGGCCAGGCTCAAGAGCGAATATGTTGTACTGGTCTGCTGGCCTCTGTACTGGCTGTCAGTAGGCCGTGGGAATATTGGGTTGGCGAGATTGCCTCCGTTTACGGCTGTGGTGAAGTAAACTTTGTGGCTGTCTGCCCAGTCGCCTGCTGTCCAGCTTAACTGCAATGGCTGATTTAACGCAGTAGCTCCATTTACCGGCTTGGGATTGTATGCCTTGCCGTCATGGGTTTTGAACGTCCAGACAAGGCCTTTCTTAAAAGTCGTGTTGCTTATTTCGTCAACCCTCCAGTAATAGCTGGTATTGGCAGCGAAAGTGCCGATGAGGGCAAAGCTGCAGGGGTCGCCGTTTGCGTCATACATGGAACCCATGTAGACGCCAAGCGGATTATTCTTTGTCGCTACATTGACGTTAGCAGAGGACGTTCCGAAATACACGTCGTGATTTACATCAATGTCTTCAAGAGTGCTCGGCTGCCAGCTAAGTACAACGTTGCCGTCAGTTGTGCTGGGATTGCCGGGGACCTTGTAATGAACGTTTGTCGCGTTGTTGGCTGGCACTGGTCTCCAGACGCAATAGTTGACATCGGATACGAGTGTTGTCTTGTTGGTGCCGACGTCATAGGTGGGCGTTCCAAGTGTGCCTCGCTCGCAGACAACGTAGCCGCCTGCGATGAGAGCGGGAAGGCACGGATCGGTGGTCAAATAGTTGCCATCAATTATCAACGTGCCGCCGTTGATTTTAAGTTTGTTTAACCTTGCTTCGGGGTGAGTCGTGCTGAAAACAAAGTTCTGGTCAGTACTGACGTGCAGAATGCCGCCAGAAAGGTCGATTTCGCCGTAGTTGAGTACGAGTCTGGGGACGTTAACTTCGCCGCCGTAAATATTCAGCATGCCATAGGCCAAAGCGGTGCCGGAGCCGCCCCCACCGACTACTATTCCTTTCATGGCGGTGCTGATATACGGGCCTGGCGTAGTGACTGTGCCGCCATATACGTTGAAGATGGCTCTGCTGACGAGGATGGGGTTGCCTAAGTATGAGTCATAGTCAACCGAAGCGTTGATGCCGATGTACGAACCCATGTTGACGTCAAGGGCTGTTGACGTAACTGTCACGTTAACGTCATTCCACCCCCATGGAGTTGGGTCCCAGGCATTCATCTGAAGCAAATAGGATTTGGCGTTGCCTTCGATTCTTGGGCCCGGCTGGTTTGGAAGAACACATGATCTGTTATTTGCATCCGGCCCATTGGGAATCTCGCCTGAGCCTTCCAGAGTCCAGTTGGCGGGATTGTTCCAGTTTGCGTCGCCAGCGCTAGTGTTCCATTCGAGCTGGTAAATCCACCATTCAGCCGGGATGTTGACTGCTGAACAAACCGTCGACATCAGGCACACAAAGAGCATAATAAACACACTTTTCTTAAACATTATATTTCCTCCATATCACCATAAACAGCACTACACTTAATACTTTATAGAGTATGTATGCCTGGCGGACGCCGCCAAGCGGTATTTCAGTCAGTATTATACCAGACCAATACTTAAAAATCAAGCTTTTAACGGTTTCGCAAGGTTTCCCGGACCATAAGTTTCCAGTAGCTTTTGCGGAACAGCTTTCAGAAGGATTTCTTCTGTTCAAGCAACACATGTTATTATAAATCAGTTAGGTTAAAAAAAGAACGCCATTTTTTGCTTAACATCCACCATTTTAGGCATATAATACGGATGTGAAAGAGCTAACACGAGTTGCGTTGATGATAGAAAGCTCGCGGGCGTTCGGCAGGGATCTGGTCCGCGGGATTATGAGATATTCCCGGCTGCACGGGCCGTGGGTGTTTCCGTGGGTGTTCTACAGGCAGGACCTGTTTTATGTTGCGCGGGGGAGCGAACGAGCCGAACTGGAGCACCTTAGAAAGTGGGGGCCTCAGGGCATAATATCGCGTGATACCAGAGATATCGAAGAGTTGACCAGATGGGATATTCCGTTATTTGTCGCGGTGGCGATGGAGCCGCCCTCAGCGCAGCGTAACAATATAGTAACTGATGGTTGTGCGATAGGCAGAATGGCCGCGGAGCATCTTCTGGAACATGGGTTTCGTCATTTCGGCTACTGCGGTTTTGATGATATGTACTGGTCCTGCCAGCGGAGCGACAGTTTCATCGCCCGCATAGCGGAGGCGGGTTTTAAAACGAGTTTATATAAACAGCCCAAATCCCGTGCGAACCGTTTATGGTACAGAGAGGAGGCAGTTCTTACGGAATGGCTGCGCGGGTTGCCTAAGCCGGTAGGGATTATGGCGTGCAACGACGACAGGGGGCAGCATATCACCGAGGCCTGCGCCAACGCGAAACTCGATGTGCCTTACGAGGTGGCTATTATCGGCGTAGATAACGATGAACAGGTATGCGATATGTCGAATCCGCCGTTGTCGAGTGTGGCGCTGGATGTTGAAAAGGCCGGCTTCCAGGCGAGCGAACTGCTTGACAGAATGATGGCAGGGGAAAAGATGCCGCCCCAGACTGTGATTGTTCAGCCGAACAGGGTAGTAACAAGGCAGTCAACCAATGTCGTTGCGGTAAAGGACGAGCTGGTCAGCCAGGCATTGACGTTTATTCATCATAACGCCAATCACCTTATACAGGTGGATGACGTGATAGATTATTTAAGCGTTTCACGGCGCAACCTGCATGACAAATTTATGAGGACACTGGGACGTTCGGTTTACGACGAGATTAAGCGGGTACGGATTGACCTGATAAGCCAGATACTGATTGAGACGGATTTGTCGGTATCGGATATTGCGTTAAGTTTGGGATATGACAATACCAATCATATTGCCCGGTACTTCAAACAGAAAATGGGAATGTCGCCGCTGGAGTACCGTAAACTTCACGGCCGCAGATAGCCGCGAAATGTTTTGAAAATTCCGGCATACTTGATTTAAAACAGGAGAAATTTGAAATGAAAACTGAAGAGCGGTTTTTTGTGAGTATGTCCATGGTATTTTGTCTGGCGGTGTGTGCAAATGTTTTTGCGGCGTATCCCTTCGAGGACCCGAATCTTCCGATAGAAGACAGGGTGAATAATATTGTTTCTCTTATGACACTGGAGGAAAAGATATCCGCTCTAAGCACTGACCCTAATGTTCCGCGGCTCGGGATAAAAGGTTCCCGTCATATCGAGGGGCTTCACGGGGTCGCGCTTGGCGGGCCGGGCGGATGGGGGCGGGGCAATCCCGTCCTGACGACGCAATTTCCACAGGCAATAGGAATGGCTGAAACATGGGACACGGAAATCATCCGGCAGGCGGGCGCAATAGAGGGCTACGAAGCGCGATACGCATTCCAGAAATTAAACAGGGGTGCGCTTGTCGTCAGGGCGCCAAATGCCGATTTGGGCAGGGACCCGCGATGGGGCAGGACAGAGGAGTGTTTCGGCGAGGACCCGTATTTCAACGGAACACTCGTTGTGGCTTTCGTGAAGGGGCTTCAGGGGGACAATCCGAAATATTGGCAGACGGCTGCGCTGATGAAGCACTTCCTGGCCAACAGCAATGAGAACGACCGAGGCAAATCGTCATCCAATTTTGACGAGCGTCTCTTGAGAGAGTATTATTCGGTTCCTTTCCGGATGGGCGTTATCGAAGGCGGCTCCCGCGCGTATATGGCGGCGTACAATGCCTATAATGGGATACCCTGCACGGTTCACCCGATCCTAAAAGATATTACAGTCAAAGAGTGGGGACTGGACGGCATAATCTGCACCGACGCTGGCGCTTATAAAAATCTGGTTACTAAGCACAGATATTATCTCGAAATGGATATAGCTGCCGCAGCGTGTATTAAGGCGGGTATCAACCAGTTTTTGGACAAGTACCGTGAAGGCATAAACGAGGCGATTAAAAACAAACTGCTTACAGAAGCGGATATCGATGAAGTTATAAAGGGTAATTACAGAGTTATGATTCGGCTTGGTCTGCTCGACCCGCCTGATAATAACCCTTACGCTAGAATCGGCATAAATGAAACAGAAGCCCCCTGGTTTTCGGAAAAGCACAAACAATTCGCAAAATTGATTACGCAAAAGTCAATCGTCCTGCTGAAAAACACCAATAACTTATTGCCTCTTAATAAGGACAAACTGAAATCCGTTGCTGTAATCGGTCCACGAGCCGACGAGGTTCTGCTGGACTGGTATAGCGGCACGCCGCCTTATACGGTTTCACCGTTCGAAGGAATAAAAAATAAACTGGCCGGCAGGGTGACAGTGCGGCTCGCTATTGATGATACCAACAACGCCGCGGTTAATCTGGCGAAAGAATCCGATGTAGTTATTGTGTGTGTCGGCAACCATACGACCTGTGACGCTAATTTCGGGAATTGTCCGAATCCCGGCGAGGGCAAGGAGGCGGTTGACCGAAAAACCATCACTCTCAGTCAGGAAGAGCTGATAAAAAAGGTGTATCGGGCAAATCCCAATACCGTTGTCGTGTTAATCAGCAATTTCCCTTACGCGATTACCTGGACGCAGCATAATGTCCCCGCGATAGTTCATATGACGCACAATAGCCAGGAACTCGGCAATGCGATGGCTGATGTTTTGTTCGGCGATTACAACCCGGCTGGCCGGCTCGTCCAGACGTGGCCTCGTTCTCTTGACCAGTTGCCGCCTATGATGGATTATGACATTCGCGACGGCAGGACGTATATGTATTTTAAGGGTGAGCCGCTTTATCCGTTCGGATATGGTCTGAGCTACACCACTTTTAAATATTCGAATTTGCGAACAAGCTCCGACAGCATCCATGAAAAGGGCGAGATTACCGTCAGCGTAGATATTTCAAATACAGGCCCACTCGCCGGCGACGAGGTTGTTCAGATGTATGTCAAACATCTTGGTTCCGAGGTTCAAAGACCGCTTAAAGAATTGAAGGGTTTCAGGCGAATCACAGTGCAGCCAAATGAAACTAAAACCGTCCAGATACAGTTGAAAGCCGAATCGCTCGCTTACTGGAACACAAATGAGCAGCGATTTGTTGTGGAGCGTGACAAAATCAAAATAATGCTTGGCAGTTCCTCCAGAGATATCAAGCTGGATAAAATTATCAACGTATCGCAGGATTGAATATAAAAAAACGGGCGTCCCTTAGGGACGCCCGACTTCTTTTTGTACAGTTCAATACTGAACTGTTTCTGCTGACCTCAAATTAGCCGCTGAAGCCGTCGCAGGTCTCTACGTTTGCTGCTGAATTATACGTAAACGATGCTTGTGTTACATTAGTCACGCAGAAGTTAAATGTTACTGTGCCGCTGATAGCAGTTGACGTGGTTAATGTTGCTACACCTGAGGTGTTAGTTGTAGCAGATAACGTCTGATTGTAGGAGCCGGTGAATGTTCCAGTCACTGATGCTCCAGAAACAGGGTTCCCTGAGCTGTCTTTAATTACGACAACAGCCCGGCCTTTCCACTTGTTGGCCGATTTCACCTTGCTGCACACGATAGAGTCAACGTGCATGGTCCCGCCGCCGCCTCCGCTGACCGTAATATTTACCGGTGCCGAGGTTGTCACCGCGCCGCCGTTGTCCGTCGCCTTTGCGGTCAAGCTGTAACTGCCTGCCGCGACACTGTTCCAAGCGTAGGAGTAAGGCGAAGAGTTATCAGTGCCCAAGAGCGTTGTACCCTGATAGAAGTCAACCTTTGTAACAGTGCCGTCGCTGTCGGAAGCTGTAGCATTGATAGTGATATTGGCCGGCGCGGTGAAGGTTGCGCCATTGGTTGGCGACGTAATCGAAACCGTCGGCGGATTGTTGACGGTAACAACATAAGGCGAGAGGAACCCGCCTGCGATTACCTGCCGTGTAATACCGGGACCTTCCCATGCGACTGATATGTTGTCATTGCCGCCGCCTTCCTTCTGCAGGGCCATAATGAAATACTTCTGGCCGTAAACCAGTGTCTTGAGCGCTGACTTCTGACTTGCGGACTTATCCCATTCGCGAGGATTGGCATAAGTAGTGTTATACGCGATTTTCACGGCGTTTGCCGGATTGTCATCGGTGCTCAGCCAAAGTTCAGACGAGTCATCGCCGCATACCCAGAACGTATAGCTGCCTGTTGTCGAAGGATGGACATATCCGATAAGACGCGAACCGTAAGCATCGGCAAAATTCGTCGGCCCTTCCATGCTGGCTATCTGGGCCTGGCCGCTCGGATTATTGGGATAGTTGGCATTCGAAGTCAGGTCGGCAACAGCGCCGCCGGAGATACCTAACCACCACTGGCGAAGGACAGTTCCTGATCCTTGCGGCTCTATAGCCGAAACCTCATTCGAATAACCGGAAGCATTGGAGCTCTTGTCCACGGCTTTTACAACATAGTAATAAGATGAACCCGTGGCGATAGTGTAATCGATGTAATCTGAGGTTGTCACAAGCGAGGGATTAATTTTGCTGTAAGGACCGCCCGCAGATGAGCCGCGATAAATATCGTAGCCGGCAAGGTCCGTCTCGGCATTGCTGTTCCAGTCAAGCAGTACCCATTTCCATACCATAAAATCAACATTGGACGTAAGTCCTGTCGGAGTTGCCGGCGGAGTTACATCCGTTGGCGTAGTTGCCGAGGCCTGGTTGGAGTTGCCGGACTCATTGGAGGACATATCAACGGCCCTGACGACGTAATAATAGGTAGAGCCGTTAGCAACAGTTGTGTCATTGAAGTCCGAAGTAACAATCGGATAGGTACTAATCTTGGTGTAAGGCCCGCCCGAAGATGTTCCGCGGTATACATTGTAATAGTCGAAGTCGCTATCGGCGTTATCGTTCCAGTTGAGCGAAACTTTCCCCATAACCGCAGTTGCGGCCAGGCCTGCCGGATTTGCCGGCGGAGTTGTATCCGACGGCAATGAGCTGCCGGTGATGACGCTGACGTTATCAAAAACAGCCGCGGAAAGAACGCCGGTGTTATGGCTTGTTACTGCCAGACCAACGTAGGTATTGGCGGCCATTGGAATGGTCACCGAGCCGGAGTTTGTCCAGGTTGAGCCGTTGGTCGATGAATAACCGGTAAAGGTGCTGCCGCTGCGGACTATTCGAACCCACAGAGGAAGTGCGCCTGTTCCGGCGTTACCAACTGTATCCCCGGCTGTATGTGAGCGGCTTGAAAGCATTTTGCCGTTAGCCGGTGTGGCCTGCATGAAAACGTTAACGGCGTTACCGTTAAGCGACGAGCGAATCATAACGCCCGCTTTTGCCCAGGGGTCTGTGGCCTCTATGCTGACAACCCTTGCGATGATTTCAACGTTGGTGCTTATTGGCTGATAAACGAAGTGACAGCCGTCCCAGCCGCCCCAGACATCCCAGCCGCTGCCTTCGAGAGTAAATGTGCTTCCCGAATAGCTGGCATAGCCCGCAACTTCAGGTCCGCCCACATCTGCTTTTGCCCACGGAGACGGGAAGGCGCCGGCTATGACGTTAAGAGTTACAACCGTCGAGGTTGTTGACAGATTGCCGTTATCCGTTGCCTTGGCAGTGATGCTGTATGTTCCTTGCGAAACATTGCTCCATGTATAAGCGTAAGGTGCTGTGGTATCTTCACCAACTTTTGTTGAACCCTGAAAAAACTCAACTTTGGATATAGTGCCGTCGTCTGAAGCGTCGGCCTGTATGGTAACACTCGAACCCGCGTTAATTGTGCCTCCGCTGGTGGGTGAATAGATTGAAACTGTCGGCGGCTGGTTCGTTCCCGAGCCGACGGGCAGGTTGTCATTTCTTCTGGCATAGAGCCAGTCCTTTACGAAACCGCCCATTTCGGGAATGCCCACTTTAAGGGTCCAGTCAGTATTAAACATGGGCGGACCCCAGTCGTAAGAAGTGCTCCATGCAGTCCACCCGCATAGATTCAGGCTTTCAACAAGGGTTTGGAATGGTAAACCATAGTTTGTAACTGTTCCATCGGTAATAGTGTCCCATCCCTCGCTGAAACCCCATTCAGTGCAGAAAACCGGCAGGACTGCTGATGCCGCAGTTACCTGGTCTATTTCCCATGTGCCGCCGTTGAAACCTACCGGATAATCATGCCAGGTGTAAACAATATTGGTGCCTGAATAAGGACTCGTAATTGCAGGCACAAGACACGTATTATACTGCGGGGATCCGGCAAGAATGATATTGTTCGGAGCATATTGACGTATCAAATTTATCCATGCTTGCATATTGGGCTTAGTAATCGCCCATCTTTGCGCCTCGGTGCTGCGTCTGGGGTTATCCGTCGGCTCGTTAAAAATTTCGAACATAACGTGCGAATCATTGGCGAATTTCGGCGCTATATATGACCAGAACTGATTGGTTGTCGTGATATGAGGTGTCGTGTCATCGATGTAGTGCCAGTCGATGATAACATAAATATCCTTTTGTGCGCAATAATCGACAACCGGCCTGAGAAGGTCATTATAAAATGTGTCGTCGCCGACCGCAAATGGCCAGGGGCTTTGAAAACCCGAATCGTAAGGTACTACGGCCAACCTGATAACCTTTGTATACCAGCCGGGCGAGCCGCCCTGACTGTCGTTTGTATTAGTTATTCGGTCGATGAGGTTGAACATCCCGCCTTCCCACAGCTCAGTGGCGCCGATATCGATGTCGGCCACACCCCGCAGAACGACAACGTTGCCTGCAGGGTCTTTAATTTTGTTGCCTTCTACATGCAGCCAAGGATGGTCGGCCAAAGCAATTGCCGCAAAAAAGCTCATCAGCAGTATTCCCATAACGGCAACAAGAAAACTATTTCTGCATAACTTCATTTCTTAACCCTCTATTCCATTTTTTAAATGATAGTTTAGTTCTCCTCTGCGCAAGAAATATTCCTCTTAAGTTGAATGCCTCCTTTCGTGATTAAATAAAGTCCCCGGCTCACCCGAATACGTATTGCGAATGTGCCGGGGACAGGTTAACGATGCTCAATGAGTTACACCCAATTCAAGATAATTTATGCACATTTGAGACGCTGACCTGGTTTCATAAACGCCCCAAATAATCTTTCCTGAACTGTCGACATAACTGGAAGCGTTTGTACTAATGGACCCCGTCATTGTTGCGTCTGTTGTATTGGAAATCGTCATGTCGCTGCCCGCCTGGGTCCATGATGCGTTTTGTGTCCAGTCAGCGCCTGCCTTTAATGCATATATCCTGTGCACCGCCGATTGTTTGCCGCTTGTATGCCCGACAAATTTGAAATCAAGCTTTGTTACCGTGCTGGGCACTTCGTTTACTTTCATTTCCACCCAGCAGAATATCTCGTATCCGTTAAAAGGATTAAAAGTTGTCCATCTCATCAAATCGTTTCCAGCAATAGAAACGTATTCCGAGTCAGTGGCTTCAACCATCGAAACTCTATTGTTTGCGTTGCCGCCGAATGGGAAAGCGGCCACTTTACAGGCATAGGCATTGAAATTCGTATTTGCCTGGTTTACACCGTTAAAGTTGTAGCTGCTAGAGCTGCTTCCGTTGGGAGCCGCTGATATCTGCGCTGAATCATCCGATTCATTCGAATGGGTATCTACTGCGGTGACAACATAATAATAAGTTGTCCCGTTTGTCAGGCCGCTGTCGGTATAATTCGAAACATTAATCAGTGAAGTATTTGCCTTAACATAGGGGCCGCCTGATGTGGTTGACCTATAAACGTTATATCCGCTAAGGTCGCTTGCCGGGTTATCATCCCAGTTTAGTGACACTGATTGACTGGCTGTCCCTGAAACACCTAATCCGGTGCAGGGATTTGGTGGAGTTACATCTACCGTGCCCGGCTGGTCGCTGTTTCTGTAAGCATAAAGCATATCCTTTGTAAAGCCGCCCATATAGCCTTCGCCTACCTGAAGTGTCCAGTCGGTATTGAACATTGTCGGCTCCCAATCATAACTGGCAACCCAGGCGGAACTGCTTATTTTTCGTGCCTCACGGAAATTCTCGATTGGTATGCCATAATTTGTAATCGTTCCTTTGAGAAAACGGGAACGTGCAGTGCTTTTGAATCCCCATTCAGTCATAAACACCGGGTACCTGGTAAGGGCTTTATCAACATTTTGCGTGTACCAGTTATTGCCGGCAGGAGAAGTGCTCCAATGACCGGGGTAAATGTGTGTGACCATCACGATGTTGCTGCCGGTAAGCGGGTAATCCGCAGCAGGCCCGATGCCTGTTGAATAGCCTGGTCCTCCTACAAGGATTAGGTTGTTGGGTGCATAAGTCTTTACAGTATCTATCCAGGTCTGGTAATCCGACCTGCAGCTAAGCCAATTAGTCACATCATCGCTGTCCCTGTTTATTGGCTCGCAGAAAAGCTCAAAAAGAACATGGCTGTCATTTGCGAATTTGGGCGCCATATATGCCCAGAATTGATTTGCCATATCTACGTGGTTGTATGTATTGGCCACATAGTGAAGGCAAACAATGACATAAACATCCTTTGCTTTGCAATGATCTACAACCGGTCTCAGAAGGTCATTATAAAAGGTATCATCGCCGGGAGCCCAGTGCCAGGGACTATCTACGAAGTCCTCTGCATCGGGAGGATAGCAGGAAATTCGTATTACCTTTGAATACCATCCCGGTGAGCTTCCCTGCGGGTCATTTTGATTTGTAAGCCTGTCTATTAGATTGTTAGCCCCGCCATACCATAGTTCTACCGCACCTAAATCGACAATATCAACGCCACGCAGCACAACGGTATTTCCCACGGGGTCTTTGATTACACTGCCCTCTGTATGCAGCCAGGGGGTGATGGCATAAACGCTGCCGGCGCTCAGATACAATGTCACCAAGAACAGAATTGACTTGAAAATCCAGCTTTTTTGACAATTCATTTTTTATCCTCCTAATTTTCTTTGATAATGTTTTTTTTGTTTTTTTGAACTCTCCTCTGTAAAGGAATTACTAATCCCGGATTATATCTATAGACCTCCTCCTTTCTTGATAAATCAGGAACCCCTGAATGAAGCGACCGTCGGCATAGACCGGCAGCGATTGATAAAGTTTTCGATTCCAAAGAGATATTTGAATTTTGAGATGATAATTCCTGCGTAAGCAACGATTCCGTTGCCGGGGGCGCGGGTGCGATTCAACAATAACCTAACCATTGCCCTTCTCCTGCTCGAGCTAAAACGCCTTAAGCGTATTTGGCTGCTTGCTGCGGGTGTGCAGGAAAATTTCTATATCATCAAGAGCCTAATATCGGAATTCGGCGTTGTCAAGCGATAATTTTATCAAGATTAGTTTTTTTATTATTTGTACAGGGTTACTGACTCTTGAAAAGACCGGCTGGGGCCACTAAACTGGGCAGGGCTCAAGATGTTGCTACAATATTGAATTTCTGAAAGGACAGGCCAAATGAATTTGCGAAGCTTTAAACGAAAACACACGGTTTATTATTTGTTAATCGTTTGGCTGGCGGTCACTCCGGTCGCTGCGGCAACTTCCGCGGAAAATCAGGGGGATTTGCTCCTTTGGTATCGCCAGCCGGCAAAACAATGGGTCGAGGCGTTACCCATCGGCAACGGCCGGCTCGGTGCGATGGTTTTCGGCGGGGTGGAAAAAGAACGCATCCAGCTTAATGAAGACACGCTTTCGGCGGGGGGGCCATACGACCCGACTAATTCGGATGCTCTTGCTGCGCTGCCGGAGGCTCGACGGCTGATTTTCGCTGGTGACTTCAATCATGCCAACAAGCTTATTGGCGCGAAAATGATGGCTAAGCCTATTGTGCAGATGCCTTATCAGACGGTCGGCGATTTGTATCTTACGTTTGCGAATATGGAGGGGGCTGTGAACTATCGCAGACAGCTTGACCTTGATACCGCCATTACCCGTGTGGATTTCAGCTCGGGCGATGTGAATTTTACACGCGAAGTATTTTCCAGCCCCGTTGACCAGGTAATTGTTATTCGCCTCACAGCAGACAAGCCGGGAAAAATTTCGTTTAGTGCCACGATGCGAACGCCGCAAAAAGGGGCGGTAATGGTTGAAGAGCCGGACACAATGGTGATGCGAGGCGTGAATCCGCAGGCGGCGGGTATAAAAGGAGCGTTGAAGTTTCAGGCACTTTTGAAAGTGATTGCCGATGGCGGGAAAGTCACCAGTGACACCAATCAGGTTTACGTTACAGGAGCAGATTCTGCGATACTGCTGGTTGATGCGGCGACGAGTTATAAAAGTTTCAAAGATGTCACCGGTGACCCGGATGCCATTACCAGAAAGCATGTCAATGATGCTATTAAAAAATACTATGACACGCTTCGTAAAGACCATATCGCGGAACATCATCGGCTGTTTAGGCGGGTGAAACTCGACTTGGGGACTACGGAAGCAGCTAACCAACCTACTGATGAGCGAATAAGAAAATTTGCATCCGCCAATGACCCGCAGCTTGCGGCACTGTATTTTCAATTTGGGCGGTATCTGCTTATCTGTTGTTCGAGGCCCGGGGACCAGCCGGCGAATCTGCAGGGGTTATGGAATGAAAGCACCAATCCGCCATGGGGCTGCAAATATACAGTTAACATTAATACCGAGATGAATTACTGGCACGCGGAGACGGCGAATCTGTCGGAGTGTGTTGAGCCGTTGATTGCTATGATAACGGATTTGAATGAGACGGGCGCACGCACAGCAAAAGTATGCTGGGATGCCAATGGATGGGTTTGCAATCATAACACTGATTTATGGCGTGCCACTGCGCCGGTTGACGGCCCGTTGTGGGGCTTCTGGCCTACGGGCGGGGCGTGGCTTTGTCAGCACATCTGGGAACACTACCTGTTTAGCTGCGACAAGGAATTTCTGGCAAAGACGTATCCGGTCATGAAAGGTTCGGCACAATTCTTTCTCGATACACTTGTTGAAGAGCCGAATCGTCACTGGCTTGTCACCTGCCCGTCGTTGTCCCCTGAAAATGTACACCCGGTCGGCGGCGTTAGTATTTGCGCGGGACCGACGATGGATATGCAGATATTAAGGGACTTGTTTTCCAACTGCATTAATGCGTCGGAAATTCTCGGTATTGACAAGGATTTACGCCAAAAGCTTGTCGCCGCCCGTGAGCGTCTTGCGCCGAATCAAATAGGCAAAGCGGGTCAGCTTCAGGAATGGCTCGATGACTGGGATATGCAGGCGCCGGAGATGAATCACCGTCACGTCTCGCATCTTTACGGGCTTTTCCCAAGCGACCAGATTTCATTGCGAAAGACGCCTGAGTTGGCGGCGGCGGCCCGCAAATCACTGGAGATTCGCGGCGATAACGCTACCGGCTGGGGACTCGGCTGGCGTTTGAATCTCTGGACGCGGCTCCACGACGGCGAACATGCCTTCAAAATTCTCCGTATGCTGCTAACCCCGGACCGCACATACCCGAATATGTTCGATGCTCATCCGCCTTTCCAGATTGACGGCAATTTCGGCGGCGCAGCAGGAATAGCGGAAATGCTTCTCCAAAGCATAAATGGTGAAATCGAACTGCTGCCTGCACTGCCGAAGGTTTGGCCGAACGGCTCAGTAAAAGGATTAAAGGCACGAGGCGGATTTGAAGTGGATATAGTTTGGAAGGACGGTCGCTTAGGCAGCGCAACTATAAAATCGCTCAACGGCAACTCAGTTCGTGTTCGCACGTCATTGCCTGTAAATGTCACCTTAAATGGAAAAGCCGTTAAAGTGACGAATCCGGAGGCAAATATTGTCGCCTTCGAGACCGAGGCACATAAGAGCTACGATATTAGGCTCAGCCAGTAAAAAGACGCTATTATGAACTCGTACCGTTTTGAGCCAAAGACGATTATCGATGATGCAACCCTAAGTAGCATGCTTCAATTAGGTTGGCGGGAATCAGGAAATTAAGCAGTCAAAGGGAAGTCAGGTTGTTATTTCTTCTTGCCTTTTGCCTTGCTCTTCTTGACCTTCTTGATGCTCTTTTTCATTCCTGATTTGCATCCACACGTATTGCACATTTTCGTTCCCTTTCAAACCTGGCGTTTTTTTCTGTATGCACCCTGACATAGACAGATATGGGGCATAGCTTACTGCTATGTCCCGTAAAGGTCAACAACCATTGCCCGCGGCAAAATTGACTGGCGAATTTGCCCTGATTTTGCCGAATACAAAGGAAAGACCGATAAAGCAGGACAGCAACATTGGGATGCCAGATGTTACATAGCGTTGTTTTAGCTGAATTAGACCCGCTCAGGCCGGTGATAGCCGCGCCGTTGTTTCGTTTTTCAATAGGCGGCTATGAGATAATATTCAGCAACCATATGCTGATGGTAACGGTTGCCGCGGTTATCCTGCTGGTAATAATCCCGCTCGGCGCAAGGAAGAAGCGTTTAATGCCTAAGGGGCTGCAAAACCTTATCGAAAGCGTATGTGTATTCCTTCGTGAGGAGGTTGCCCGCCCAATTCTCGGCGAGAACACCGACCAGTTCATTTTTTTTGTCTGGACGATATTCTTTTTTATTCTGACGCTCAATCTGCTTGGTATGGTACCCACTGAATCGGCTTATTATCTCATAACGGGAAGGGAGGACCGTTTAGGCGGCGCTGCCGCAACCAATATCTGGATTACAGGCGCCCTGGCGATGGTGACCTTCATTCTTACCCATGCTGCCGGGATAAAAAGATACGGGTTGTTAAAATATCTCTCGCATCTGGCGCCCAAAGTGCCGTTGCCGATTCTGCCTCTGATTTACGTGCTGGAGATAGTAAGCGCCCTGGTCCGGCCGTTTGCCCTCGCAATTCGTTTGTTCGCCAACATACTCGCCGGCCACATCATATTAGCCACTTTCATCGGGTTGATATTGATTTTCAAGAGTTGGGGTGTCGTAGTAGGTTCGATAGGAGCGGTAGTAGCGATGTCGTTTCTCGAATTGCTAGTTGCATTTATACAAGCGTATATTTTTACCTTGCTTTCCACGTTATTTATAAGCTTGGCTTTGGAAGCAGAACATAGTTGACAAGTTGATGTTTTTGGAGGTTTTGTAAAAATGACTGAATTAGCGGGAAGTATGTTGGCAGAAATGAGCGGCAATGGCCTGGCGATACTCGGCGCCGGCATCGGCTGCGGCCTGGCGATACTCGGCGCGGGTATCGGTATCGGTTTCATCGGCGGCAAATCAACCGAGGCAATCGCCCGCCAGCCGCAAATCGGCGGAAGAATCGTTACGGCGATGATTATCGCGGCGGCCCTGATTGAGGGCGTTACACTGTTTGCCTTGGTCATCGGCTTTTTGGCGATTTTCTGGACGAAGGGATAAAAGAAAAGGGCGAATAGATGCTCAAATTAAAAACAACAGTAGTTGTGTTACTGGTGCTTTTGGCGAGCGCGTGCGCATTGGCGTCAGGCAGCGAGGCGGCGGCCGAGGAGCAAAGTATTTTCAGCGGCACGTTCGCGGATTCATTGTGGACGCTGGTCGCGTTTTTGCTGCTTCTTTTAATTCTGAGCAAGATTGCGTGGAAGCCGCTGGTTGCTCAGCTTCAGGCGCGACAGGATTATATCAGGCAGCAGATTGAAAGTGCGGAAGGCACGCGAAAGCGCGCCGAAGAGCTGCTCGACCAGTACAAACACCAGGGCGTCGAAATAGTAAACAAATTGACCGCGCAGGCGCAATTGCTCGAAAAGGAAATGATTGGCAAGGCCGGCGACGAAATTGCGCAGATGAAACGCAGGGCGCAGTCGGACATTGAATATGCAAGAATCGCCGCCTCGCAGCAGATGTGGCAGGAAGCAGAGGATATGCTGCTGGCGCTAAGCGGCGAAATCGTCGGCAGGGCGGTTACGCACGAGGACAACCTGCGACTCCTCTATGAATCCATAGAAAAGCTCAAACGCGAACAAACGGGTGATACGCGATGACAGGAACCGATATAGGGCTGCATATTGGCGTCCTTTACTCAAAGGCGTTGTACGACCTTGCGGAAGAGTTCGGAACCGTCGAAGAGGTTAAAGAAGAGCTGACGATGCTTGATGCCCTTATAGAGCAGGAAAAGGAATTCGTGCATATTATGTCGTCGCCGCAGTTTTCCTCTGATTACAGGCAGTCTCTGCTGAACAAATTGTTCGCGGGTAAAATAAGCGACCTGACCCTGAATTTTCTGCTTGAAGTTGACAGGCACAACAGGACGATGTACCTGTCGCAGATGATAAATAGTTTCAGCGAAATATGGGATGCCCGTCATGGTATAAGCATTGTCGAGCTGACGTTTCATGAAAATCTCCACCCCGATGAACTGGCAAATGTCACGCAGGCCATCTCTAACGCAATGGGCAAGCAGGTTCAGCTTAGATTGAACGTTAAGCCCGCCATTATGGGCGGGGCGGTAATAAGATACGGCGAAAGCGTTATCGATAATTCGATAAAAGCCCGGCTTCACCGTGCCGTGCATACGATAATGGACAGTTGTAAACAGATAAGGATAAAAGATGAAGTCCAATATCAGTGAAATCAGCAGTATTCTAAAGCAGGAGATAACCAGGTATAAAAACAAGCTTGACGTCTCTTCTGTGGGCAGAGTTGTTGAGGTTGGCGACGGCATCGCGCGTATCTACGGCCTGGAGAACGCGATGTCCAGCGAGATGCTTCGCTTTGAGAACGATGTCCGCGGCGAGGTGTTCAATCTCGAAGAGGATTCCATAGGAGCCGTTATCTACGGCGACTATACAGCCGTCAAGGAAGGTTCGGATGTTTATGGAACGGGCCAGGTGCTTTCGGTGCCGGTCGGGCCTGAATTGATAGGCAGAGTCGTAAACCCGCTTTGCGAGCCGATTGACGGCAAAGCGCCCATAACATCAGCCGCGAGGAGATTCATCGAATCCGAAGCTCCCAATATCTCCGAAAGACAGCCCGTCAAACAACCGCTGCAGACGGGTATAAAAAGTATTGATTCAATGATACCCATCGGCAGGGGACAAAGAGAGCTCATTATCGGCGACCGCAAGACGGGTAAAACCGCCATCGCCGTTGATACAATAATCAATCAAAAGGGACAAAACGTAATTTGTGTTTACGTCGCCATCGGCCAGAAGGAATCAACCATCGCGGAAATAGTCGAAACACTCAGGCGTTTCGGCGCTATGGAATATACGATTGTCGTCGCCGCTGCCGCCGCTGATAGCGCACCTATGCAATATATAGCTCCTTATGCCGGCTGCGCGATAGCGGAATATTTTATGTATGAGCAGCACCGCGACACGCTTTGCATTTACGACGACCTGAGCAAGCACGCTGTGGCGTATCGCCAGTTGAGCTTGCTGCTGCGGCGTCCTCCGGGACGCGAGGCATATCCGGGCGATATATTCTACCTGCACAGCCGGCTTCTTGAACGAAGCGTGAAACTTTCTGATGCGCTTGGCGGCGGCTCACTCACGGCATTACCCATAATTGAAACACTCGAAGGTCAGGTCTCCGCCTATATTCCCACCAACGTGATTTCAATCACAGACGGCCAGATTTATTTACAGAAGGACCTTTTCCACGCCGGTATCAGGCCTGCTGTTGACGTCGGTATAAGTGTCAGCCGCGTAGGCGGAAACGCACAGGTCGCTGCGATGAAACGTGTCGCCGCGAAACTGCGTCTTGACCTGGCTTCGTATAACGAGCTGCTCAACTTCGCCCGTCTCGGGACAGAGCTTGACGTGACCGCCCAGGCGCAGCTCGACAGAGGCGCCAGAATGGTCGAATTGCTCAAGCAGCCGCAGTTCACCCCGATGACGGTAGGCGAACAGGTCATCACTATCTTTGCCGGCTCGACGGGACTCCTCGACGATATTCCTGTCGAAAAGGTCGGCGAATACGGCATCCCGCTTATCCAGTGGATTACAAAAGAATATCCGGCTTATATAATCGACATTAATACAACCGGCAAATTAAGCGATGAGCTGGCGGCACATATCACCGCGGCTATCAAAAAATTCAAGGAAACCCGGAAATAAAAATACGCTGAACAATGGCTGCTATAAGACAAATACTTCAGAGAAAAAAAGCGGCGAATAACATTTGCCGTATTACAAAGACGATGGAGATGATATCCACCGCTAAATTCAAATCATATAATCGCCTTTGGCAGTCCGTCAGCGAATATCATAATGCTTTGGCCCGTGCCGGCTATCTTATGGCAACCGGTGAGGCCGCGTTGACGCATCCTCTGCTGGCTGAGAGGATCGGCGAGAGGCGGGCGGTTCTTGCTGTCGGCTCAACACGGGGACTGTGCGGTTCTTATAATTCCGAAGTTTTCAAGCTTCTCGCCGTCCATTTGAAAATGGCGGAGGCCGCCGGGAAACAACTCGATATTTATCTGCCTGAAAGCAGGCTCCAGAATTCGCTTAGCCATTACGGTATTACCCCCAAAAAAGTTTATACCTCTCTCGACGAGATGCCCACGCATCTCCAGATTGAGGAAATCGCCGATGACTTTATCGAACAGTACATCAAAGGCGACCTTGAACAGTTCTCGATGGTATATATGCATTACCATTCTGCCTCAAGCCAGCAGGCGCAGTCACTAACGATACTTCCCCTGACGGATTTGATAGCGGAGCTGGCGACAAGGTCCACGCCTATCTGGCCCTGGAACCTGTCATTTGATGATTTCCATTTTTCGCCGCCTATATATAAAAGTGTCGAGGCGCTTGCGAAGATGATTGCCTCGGCGTGGATATCGGCGTGCTTTATGGATGCCGCGCTGAGTGAGCACTTCGCGAGAATGGTCGCTATGCGAAATGCGACCGAAAATGCCGACCAGATGATTAAAGATTTAACCATGGAATATAACCGTGCGAGACAAACGCAGATAACCGGAGAATTACTCGATATTATTGGCGGTACAGGAGCTCTGGCGTGAATAAAGGAAAGATAATTCAGGTAATAGGCAGCGTCTTTGACGCTAAATTCGAACCGGAACAAATACCGGCCGTTTACAACGCGGTCATGATACCCGGGGATTTCGGCAAAGGACGAACCAAACTCTACGGCGAGGTCCAGCAGCACTTGGGCGGCGGGCGCGTCCGCGCCATATCGCTCGGCAGCACGATGGGACTCAAACGCGGTATGGAAATTCTCGATACCGGTTCGCCCCTGATGGTCCCCGTGGGCAAAGAAACCTTAGGCAGGGTCTTTAACCTGCTCGGAGAACCAATCGACCAGCGAGGCCCCATACAGGTCACAATGACAAAGCCAATCCACAGGGACCCGCCAAAGCTCATCGACCTTTCCGCGAAAACGGAAATGTTCGAAACGGGAATCAAAGTTATTGATTTGCTCTGCCCGTTTGTCCGAGGCGGCAAGACCGGCTTATTCGGTGGCGCAGGTGTTGGCAAGACCGTCATCATCCAGGAACTTATCGCCAGAATTGCCACAAAACACGGCGGGTACTCCGTTTTCGCGGGTGTCGGCGAAAGAACAAGAGAAGGAAACGACCTCTGGCTCGAAATGCAGCATACAAAAATCGGCAGCAGCGAGGACACCGTTCTCAATCATACCTGCCTGGTTTTCGGCCAGATGAATGAGCCGCCCGGAGCGAGGTTGAGAGTGGCCCTGACTGCGATGACTATGACCGAATATTTCTGCGAAAGCGGCGTTGGTGATACGCTGCTGTTTATCGACAACATATTCAGGTTTTCACAGGCCGGCTCAGAAGTGTCGGCGCTTCTTGGTCGTATCCCGTCGGCGGTAGGTTATCAGCCGACTCTGGCGACCGAGATGGGGCAGCTCCAGGAACGTATCGCCTCAACAAAAACCGGCTCGATAACGTCTGTGCAGGCGATTTACGTCCCCGCAGACGATTTAACCGACCCGGCTCCTGCTACGGCGTTTACGCATCTCGATTCCTTTGTCGTACTAAACCGGGCAATCACACAGAAGGGTATTTATCCCGCGGTTGACCCGCTCGAAAGTACATCCCGTCTGCTCGACCCGAATGTTGTCGGCAAAGAACACTATGAAACTGCCCAGATGGTTCTCGAATTTTTGCAAAGGTATAATGACCTCAAGGATATTATCGCGATCCTGGGCGTTGATGAATTGAGCAAACAGGACCAGACCATCGTGGCCAGGGCCAGGAAACTCGAAAGATTCTTCTCTCAGCCGTTTTTCGTATCAAGACAGTTTACCGGCCTCGAAGGCAAATACGTCGAACGTGCCTCGACAATCCAAAGCTGCAAACAGATTTGCGAAGGCAAATGGGACAAGCTGCCTGAAGAGGCGTTTATGTACGTCGGCTCAATCGAAGACGCAGAACAGAAAGCGGCGACGCTTTCAGCTTCAGCCAGGGAAAAATAATATCGGCATGCTTTGACTATGGATAATGTTTTTCAATGCGTTGTAGTTGCCCCGCCGGGCAAGATAATCGATTGTCAAGCCACATCGATTGTATTCCCCGCGCACGATGGAATGGTCGGCGTCCTGTATGACCATATGCCGATGTTCTGCGAGCTTGGTCTGGGGATGATGGAAGTCGAATATATTTCCGAAGAGGCCGGCAGGCCGCAGCACAATAAGGCGATTGTGGTTATCGATAATGGGTTTGCCCTCATCGGACAAAATCTGGCGACTATCGTCTCGAACGACGCTTTTTCCTCGACCGATATCAAAAAGGAAAGAATCGAGCGCGTGATTGAACGAATCGAGAAAAGGATAACTGCCGCAGCCGATCCCCCGGACCAGCTGGAGCACGAGACGCAAAAAGTCGCCCTGCTCAAAACTTTACTCGATTCTGCCGGTAAGACCACAACCTAAATGTCTCTGCAGGAAAGCCAATCGGATAAGAAAAAATGGAAGGCCCTTATGAAATGGTCGGGGCTTGGTGTCGAGTTTGCCGGCGTTATTATCCTGTTTTGCTACTTCGGCTATAAACTTGACGAAAAATTGCAGACCAGTCCATGGTTTCTCCTTGCCGGTTTCTTTCTCGGTTTTACAGGGATGTTATACATCGTAATCAAGGATACACGAAACCTCTGGCGGGATTAAAATGAGCGCGCCGAACGACACACGTCCTCAAGGCACTCGTCGGAAGTTTGCTGCTATGATTGCCGCTTATCTGGCCGGTAACCTTAACGACAATTTTTTCAAGCAAAGCGCCTCGCTTCTCGCCGTAATCTCCGGAAGGGCATATCTGCAGGGTTACGCCGCAATCATATTTACTATTCCCTTCATTCTATTCGCAGCGCACGCCGGCTTCTGTGCCGACAGGTTCCCAAAACGTTCAATCGTTATCGGCTGCAAAATCCTCGAGCTTGTCGCAATGCTTTTCGCCGCCTTTGCCATATACTCCCTTAACTGGTCACTTATGTTATTGGCGCTGTTTATCCTGGGCTTCCAGGCGACACTCTTCGGCCCGTCACTCAACGGCTCCATCCCTGAGCTTTACCCGCCTCAATATGTTCCATCTGCAAATGCAATCATCAAGGCAACCACCACCGCCGCAATTCTCGCCGGTATCGCATCCGCCGGCTTTGTCCTTAACATGAAAGGAAATTTGGGCCTCATCCCGCTGGGCCGTGTCGTAATAGCTTCTTTAATGATTGTGACAGCGCTGGCAGGTCTTGTCGCCGCTTTTGCCGTTCCGAAATTCCCCGCCGCCGACCCGGCAGCCCGCTTTCCCTGGTCAGGCCCCGTCGAATCCGTCAGGATGCTTTATCGGCTGCGAAAGGATTCCCAGCTTGCTGTTGCCATTGTCTGCTTCGCCTTTTTCTGGTTCGTCGGCTCATTACAGGTCCTCATCATCAACCAGTTAGGCCTTGCGCAATTAGGCCTTTCAACTGCCCTTACGAGCACACTTGGCGTCGTCGAATTATCCGGTATTGCCGCCGGCTCTGTTCTCAGCGCCATTCTCTCAAAGGGCCGCAGATGGTCCTGTCTGCTGATTCCCGCCGCTGTTGTTATGACCGTTGCTATGTTTATCGTTACCGTTGTCCCCTCGATGCCTGACGCTCTGCTGAAGCCCGTTTTGATATCCGCTTTAGCGGTTCTCGGAACAGCAGGAGGATTGTTCTTCATCCCTCTGGCAAGCTTTATCCAGGTCCGACCCGCATCCGATGTAAAAGGAAGGGTAATTGCCGCAGCCAATTTCGCCGGCGACTGCGGCATTTTAATCTCCGGTACAGTCCTCTATCTTTTCAACCGTCTCAGCTTAAAACCCAGTGATTGTTTCGGGCTTATGGGTATAATGGGGACGATTATGGCGGTGTGGCTGGTTTTTGTTTTACCTAAGGGATCGGATGATGCTTGATTTTGTCGTCAGGACAATTTCCAAACTGCTTCTTTCCCTGCGTTACCGAATCCGGCTCATCGGCCTCGACAAAATATCCGCCAAAGGCAAAACCGGAATCGTTTTCCTTCCCAATCATCCTGCGCTCATTGACCCGATCATTATGTTCACTTATCTCCACGGCAAATTCGCCCCAAAAGGATTCGGCGACCAGGACCAGGTCAACCGTCCTCTAATACGTTTTTTCGCCCGCCGCTGGGGCATACGGACCATTCCGAGCATCGCGATTTACGGTCCGTCGGCAAAGGCGAAAATTGAAAAGGCGCTGGATGAGACAATTGAAGGGCTTAAACAGGGGGACAATCTTTTGTTGTGGCCGGCGGGAAGGGTATATCACGGTTATAAAGAATCACTCGGCGCAAACAGTTCCGTCGAACGGATTTTGAAAAGTTGCCCCGGTGTCCGTGTCGTCCTTGTTCGTACCCGCGGTCTGTGGGGCAGCGGGTTTAGCTGGGCAGGGGGCAGCCAGCCGCTCGTTGTCCCTGTCCTGTTAAAAGGCGCACTTCAACTGTTCGCGAGTTTAATCTTCTTCTCGCCTCGCCGGAAAGTCGCAATCGAATTTTTCGAGCCGCCTGGTTTACCTCGCGATGCTGACCGCAATACCTTCAATCGTTTCCTCGAAGATTTTTACAATACCGATGCACCGCCCAATACCTATGTCCCTTATACTGTCTGGGAAAAAGGCGGCGCACGAATCCTTCCTGAGCCGACAACCGCCGCTTTGCAGTCCGATTACTCATCCGTCCCGGATTCCACCCGGCAAATTGTTATTAAACATCTGTCCGAGTGCTCCGGCGTCTCGAATCTCAAAGAAACTGACCGCCTCGCCGCCGACCTCGGAATGGACAGTTTGGCTCGCGCTGATTTGCTCTTGTGGCTCGAAAAGGAATTTGGTTTCCGGCAGGCCGACGCCGACGCTATGCAGACCGTTGGCGATTGTTTCCTCGCCGCCTGCGGGCGATTTGTTTATCTGGCGACAGCTTCGATTAAACCTGTGCCCGCCGGGTGGTTCCAACCGCGACAAAAACTTCGTGTCTCATTGTCCGCGGGCGATTCTGTTACCGAAATATTCCTCAGTCAGGCCGCCCGTCAGCCGGGGCGAGTCGCCATTGCCGACCAGACAGCCGGCGCAAAATCATACCGTGACATTATCACCGCGTGCCTTGTTTTTCGACCGCTAATCAAACAGCTCGAAGGCGACTACGTCGGCATAATGCTCCCCGCCTCCGTTACCGCCGATATCGTTTATCTGGCGACGCTGTTCGCCGAAAAGGTCCCCGTTATGGTCAACTGGACCGCCGGGCAAAGAAATATCCTCGCTTCGCTCGATGCCGTTGGCGTAAAACATATTCTCACCAGCTCGGCCCTTGTTGACAGGATTACTTTACAGGGTATTGACCTCTCAGCCGTTTCCGAAAGGTTCTGTTTTCTCGAACAGTTCCGCGAAAAAATCTCCCGAGGGCAAAAACTCACCGCCTGGCTTACCGCACATTTATCCTGGGCTTCTCTGCGTAATGCGAAAGTCCCAAAGACAGCAGTCATCCTTTTCACCAGCGGTTCCGAAACATTGCCAAAGGCCGTCCCGCTTTCGCATCAAAACCTGATTGCTAATATACGTGACGTGCTTAATACAGTAAAAATTTACGAAACCGACCGTCTCGTCGGTTTCCTGCCGCCTTTTCACTCGTTTGGCCTTACCGTAACTATGCTGTTGCCTCTACTCGCCGGCGCACAGGCCGTCTATTCCCCCAATCCCACCGAGGCCGATACGCTCGCCAAAATCATCGACGCATACGGCGTTACCGTGCTCGCGGGGACACCCACCTTTGTCGGCGGCATCGTCCGTGTCGCAACTGAAAAACAACTCGCCTCTTTGCGTTTTGCTGTAACCGGCGCGGAAAAATGTCCTAAAGCTCTTTATGATGCTCTCGCCGCGAAATGCAAAAAGGCCGTCATCCTTGAGGGCTATGGTGTTACCGAATGTTCGCCCATTATATCCATCAACGATGAAAACGACCCCAAACCATCCTCGATAGGTAAACTTCTCCCGTCTCTCGAATGCGTCCTGCTTGACCCCGAGACATTAAAGCCGCTTCCTCCGCTTGCCACGGCGAAGTCTCTTATGGACGAAGACGGGCCCGCCGCCGGTGTCCTCCTCGTTCGCGGCCCAAGCGTATTCGCCGGCTATCTCAATTACTCAGGCAATTCGCCTTTCGTCGAAATAGAAGGCAAGCAATACTACAACACGGGCGATATTGTCTGCATCGGCCAGGATGGCCTGATAACATTCCAGGGCCGACTCAAAAGATTTGCCAAACTCGGCGGCGAAATGATTTCCCTGCCCGCTATCGAATCCATCCTTGATGCGGCCTATCCTTCCGAAGGGGACAAGGGGCCTGTTCTCGCGGTTGAATCGACTGAGTCCGAACAGCCCGAGCTTGTCTTATTCACCTCTCGCGATATCGAACGCGAAGAAGCCAACAACAAAATCCGCGCCGCAGGCCTTTCAGGTTTGCATAGTATCCGCCGGGTAATCAAACTCGAACAAATCCCCTTATTAGGCACCGGAAAGACGGATTATAGAACACTCAAAGAGATGTTGAAAACTGCATAGTTATCGTAAAACAAATTACGCTTGGCAAGGCAACTTGTCACGGCGTAGCCTTTGGCGAAGCCGGGTGTCTTTTCTGCCCCGGCAGTAGATTTTTTACGCTTTTTGGCTCTGTGCTTTGAGAATTTGAGACAGAGACCTTAAGGCCTGATTAACCGACCGTGGTGTTTTGAATACCTTTGCGACATCCGGGTCAAGTAAAACGACATTTGTTCCGGCCTTATATTTAGCGGCGTATTTGCCCTTTATACCTTTGCTGAAATCATATTCTTTTCTCATAACGTTCCCTACGCGTCATTATTGTCCCAGTTCGTATTGTTTTCTTTCGTTCCTTGTGGCTTTACGGGCACTTATGATACGAATAACATCGTGACGCTCCGTGTGCATAACCACAACAAACCTGCCTTGGGCAGATGTTCCAATCGTAATAAACCTGTCTTCGCCGATTGAATGATATGAATCGGGGATTGTGAGTGACAAAGAATCGCCAAAAATGGTGGATGCTTCCTCAAATGTTATCCCATGCTTTCTGATATTTAACAGGGCTTTTTTGCGGTTCCACTCGAATCGTAAAGTCACTGCTCAATCCCTTATCTTAATATAACAAACGGCAATACCTTTTTCATAGATTTTACAATCCAGATATGAATACGACAAACAAAAACCCTTCTTTCTGTCATAGGTTAATCTGGGTAACTTGCCCTTTCACCCCCAATACACAAAAAGGTGGGGCAAGTAGGGACAAGTATCGTTATTAGCGTAACAATGAGGGTTTCTTCTCAAGAACCAAGGGTAAGTTGCGTTTTTAGCGTCCCAATGAGGGGCAAGTTACGTTTTTAGCGTAAAAACGAGGGTGATTTTCCGACGCAATACTCAATAATTTCTTACGTTTTTCAAATCGACAATCGACAATCGACATTCGGCAATCGAAAATCTATCCCACGAATTTTTTAAATTCCTCGATAAGCTGTCTTGTCCACTTGCCGGGTTTGCCGTCGCTTGTTACTTTGCCATCAAATTTTACAACGGGAATTACGTCCTTTGTTGTTACGGCTAAGAAAAGCTCTTCCGCGCCTGCCGCTTCTTCGGGCGTCATTGATTTTTCTAATATACCCAGCCCGATATTCTTCGCCGCCAGTTCAACGTATTTGCGTGTTACCGAGGGCAATATGTTGGCCTTGAGAGGTGATGTGCGCAGTTTTCCTTTAACAATCCCGAAAAACGCAGAAGACGACCCCTCCGTAATCAGGCCATCTTCATCCACGAATACCGCCTCCCAGCAACCCTTTTTGTCCGCATCGCCTTTGGCGAGGACGTTGGGCAGCAGGTTCAGCGACTTTATATCGCATCTCTTCCAGCGGATATCAGGATACGTCGATACCGCGACGCCTTCGCTTTTGAGCTTCGGGTTATCCTTCAGCTCCGAAATCGTTAAAAAGAAATTCGGCTTCAGACCCGCGGCCGGCAAATGGTCTCTCACACCTGAGCCGCGAGTGATATGAAAGTATATCTTGGCGTTGGCAATCCCGGCTTTTTCAAACGCCTTGAGGACCTTGGAGCGGATTTGGCCGACGTCAACGCCGGCTATCTCAATCGCCTTCAAGCTGTTGGCAAACCGCTCAAAATGCTCATCTATCGCGAATATCCTGCCGTTATAGCTCCGCAGCACCTCATAAACCCCGTCGCCGAAGAATATCCCCCGGTCAAGGTATTCGCTGCCTACCTCCTCAATACCCATCATCCTGTCGTTTATCATCGCTATCTGCATATTATGATTCCTTAAAAAACCAAAGGTTCATCCTTGGATTTGCACAAAAATATCCGATATTTCCCTTTACTGCAATACCGCAGTTGCTATAATATCCGGCTTTTACGGTTAGTTTAATTTGAACGTCGGAGTGCTTGAAATGTACGCAGTAATCGAACAAGGCGGTAAACAATATAAAGTCGAAAAGGGCGAGTCGCTCGATATCGAGTTGACGGAAGTTGCCCCGGATGCGAAAAACATCGAACTTGACAAGGTCCTGCTCATCAGCGATGGCAATGACATCAAGATTGGCGCCCCATACCTCAAAGGCGCAAAAGTCATCGCATCATTCAAAACCTCGGCACAGGAAGCGGTGGTTAAGGGCGAGAAGATTCAGTCGCAGTACACTCGCAGGCGGAAAAACTACAACAAGAAAACCGGCCATCGCCAGAAATACCTCCGCATTACCATCGACAGAATCGAACACTAAACAATCCATAACCCCCGGCTTTTTCATGTCGGGGGTTATTTTTTGCGCCTCGTAGCGAAGCGGAGACCCCCAGCGTCTTGATTCGATTTCGAATCAGCAGGGGGCGAATTTATTCAGGGTTATTTTTCCTTCCGAAGTATATTTCCATCCCGCACCGGCCGCAGCGGAAGTTCACTTCGTATTCCCTGCCATCCTCATCAACAAGGATTAATGATTCGTTTTTCGTCTCTGTGGTGAGTTTATCGAACCATTTACCAACGCAGAGTCCCAGTTCTTGTCGCAGGCAGTATTTTGTTGCCATTACAATCTGTCCCGACAAGTCCAGCCCTGACTCTGCCGCCGGCTCGATTGTCTCCACGCCGTGCCGATGATAAAACTCCTCCGCTTTTTTGTTGAGAACGTTGCCTCTGAAATCCAAATGTTTCTGTAGGTAGGACACGTCATTCTTCAGGATATGACCCGTTGCGCGAGGCCGATTCGTTTCTCTTGCCTCAAGCATTTTTTCTGCCAGCTCCCGTTTCGCTGCGTTCAATTTCGATACCGGGAGAAAATAAACGTCTTGTGTTTCCAGGTTAACCCGCGAACATTCAAAAATCGTGTTTCCAAGTTTAGATAACTGTGTAACGACGGTTTGCTTTGCCTGCTCCTTCTTCAACGCCGGCTGCTTATCTCCTTTGATTTCGACTGTTGCCTCATTGCCATCTTCATCAGTCCCGCTCAAAATCAAACCATCTGCCGACTCTCGCATAACCATCGATAATCTTATTTTTCGTTCTATTGGCTGCCCCGTCAGCTTACGATAAAACTCGTAATCGTAATTGCGGTAAATCTTCTGCCCTTTGTTTATATCCAGCATCTTTTGCGGAAATACTTTGCTTCCTTCGACGCGGTTAATAACAGTCCCGGCCAGATTTTTCTGTCTGTCAAAAAAGCAAAGCCCGTCTGCGTTGTGCAGTTCCAGCTCGCTATCGATAACGAAATAATCCCTGTGCGTTTGCGTTACCGTGCCCACAAATTCACCCATTGATTTGGGCGTATCAATCGAACCGAGATTTGCTTTTTTGCCTGTGATGCCATAATCAGAAAATCCGCGATTAAACGTCTTCTCCGGATTCGGCTCAAAATTAATTATTGTTGTCCCCGAAGATACCCGTTTGAAGTTCTTTTTCTCTATGATTTCATCCAGGCGCCTGCGATAAAAACTCACGGTATTCGCGACGTATGCCGCATCCTTCAATCGTCCCTCAATCTTGAACGCATCAACCCCCGCGTCAATCAATTCTTCCAGATGCTCGACTAAGTTCAAATCCTTCACTGATAACAAGTGTCTGTCTTTGGCGAGTATTTTCCCCTGCTGGTCTTTGACACTGTAAAGCCGCCTGCAGGGTTGTGCGCATTGTCCACGGTTGCCGCTCCTGCCCCCGATTGCATAGCTCATATAGCACTGACCGCTTGCTCCTACGCATAGCGCCCCGTGAATGAAGCACTCAAGCTCGATTGTCGTCGCCTTGCGGATTTGCCTGATTTGTTCGAGCGTCAGTTCCCTCGCCAATATCGCGCGAGAAAATCCGACGTCTTGCAAAAATTTCACCTTCTCAGGCGTATCGTTATTCATTTGCGTGCTCGCGATTATCGGCAGGGGGGGCAGGTCCAATTCCAACAGTCCCGTGTCCTGGATAATCAGCCCGTCGATTCCTATTTTTTCAAGCTGGCCAATCATCATCTCAGCCGGCGCAAGCTCATCATCTTTTAAAAGTGTATTCAGCGTAACGTAAACCTTTGCGTAATACTGGTGCGCGAAATCCGCGACCTGTTTTATTGATTCGACGGTGTTATACGCCGCCTCGCGTGCTCCAAAGCGCTGCGCCGCCATATAGACCGCGTCCGCCCCGCATTGTATTGCTGTTATCGCCGTCGCCGCATCCTTCGCCGGCGCCAATAATTCGATTCTTCTGCTCATCTAAGTAAAAAAATAGTGCGAATTGGTTTTCAAAAAAAACTCTGCGGCCTCAGCGGTCTCCGCGGTTTATTTGTTCCTCTGCTCTTTTGCGCCACTGCTCAGGCCCGTTTTGCAGGAAATACTCGAACGACTCATCACCCGCCAGTTTCCCCATTATGGCTTTGCGTTGCGATGCGTCCGCCAATTTTTCGATTACGAATCCTCGAATCGCCTCAAGTGAAGTCAGAAATTCCCCGTGCTTCTCGGTAAAAGTATTTTCCAGTTTCTTTCGCAGGTGCCCCGCGTAAGCAGGACTCTTTCCGTCTGTCCCTATCGCAATCTGTAAATCTCCTCGCTGCACCACCGCAGGCACATAAAAATCGCAAAGTCCCGGCGAATCGACCACGTTACACAATATCTCCAATTCCTGGCAATCTTTGTAAATCTGCTTATTTAACGCCTCGTCATTCGTCGCCGCTATTACAAGCGTGGCTCGTCCAAGATAATCCTTTGAATATTTACTTTCTATCAGTTCCGCCTTAGTTCCTGCGCATACCTTGCGAAGTATCTCATCCAGACGCGGGGCCACCACGACCAGGCGTGCGCCTGTGCTGAGAATCGTCTCTGCCTTTCTCGTCGCCACGCTGCCGCCGCCGATGATAACGACCCGCCTGCCGTTCAAATCCAGGAATATCGGATATTTCGCCATTTTTTTACCCTTCTGCCTTCTAACTTCTTACTTCTGCCTTTTCTCATATTATACCACGCATACTTCTTAATTGAAATAATTGCCAGCCTGCGTTAAAATTCCTCCTTAATATATGGTTGGCGATGGTCGCGTATGTTGCCTGTCGGTTGCGTCTTGGATAACGATTTACGTTTGCCGCAACCGATACGAGCCGCGTAACCGCAACCGCATTACGAGTAAACTATGGCCATTAAACTAATCAGACCGCCGTTGACAGATGCATTTATCCGCTCGCTCAAAGCTGGCGACGAGGTCATCATTGCGGGCACAATCTACACCGCCCGCGATGTGGCCCATAAACGCCTTTGTGAGGCGATAGAGAAAGGTGCAGCATTGCCATTCGATATCAAAGGCGCCCTCATCTATTTCTGCGGCCCGACTCCCGCTCCTCCCGGCAAAGTTATCGGTGCCGCAGGCCCGACAACCTCCGCAAGGATGGATGCCTTCAGCCCCGCGCTTATCGCCGCGGGTCTCAAGGCGATGCTCGGCAAGGGCTATCGCAGCGAGATCGTCCGTGACGCCCTCAAGCAGCACTGCGCCATTCATCTTTCAACCATAGGGGGGGCAGGTGCGCTGCTTGCCAAACATATTACCTCCGCCGAGATTATCGCCTACGAAGACCTCGGCACAGAGGCAATCAGGCGGCTCGAAGTCGTCGATTTCCCCGCTATCGTCGCTTATGACTGTTACGGTAATTCCGTTTATAAATAAAAAAATGGCTAAGTAGGATATGCCAATGCAGATACCACTTGCTTTTTTATATTTTCCGTCTGATGCTCCTGCTGTTGTAGCCTACATGATTTTATTCTTTTGTATCATTGCTTATATTACGTTGCCTCGCTGGCTTCTGCGATATTTATGCGTTATTCCGGCTTTTCTAGCGAGCTTATTTATATCTGGTATCACAAGTGGAGTTATCTCAGATAAAGCACCGACGTTACCAATCGTTGGCAGAATCCTGATTCAGATAGAAATCGGTGTTGTTGTTTTTATTCTTCTTATGATTTTTTTACTAAAGGTATTAAGGGACATTGATCGTTCGATAGATAATAATCCAAATTCATCCCAGGATTCACCTTCTCCGAAGGAAAAAGACGATGAGTAACGCCGACGTATATCTGTATGGTATGACCTTGCTTTCAACTATTCACCAGTTGAAGGCGAAATTCCCCTCAGCAGACGGCTATCAGGAAATTATCCGCACCTTCGTCATCCCCGGCGGCGAGGCGGCCAACGGCGCTATCGTGTTAAGTAATCTTGGTGTCTCCGTAACGCTCGATGGTCCCTTCCTCGGCGATGTTACCGCCGAACCCCTTCTCGCGTATCTGAAGAAACGCAATGTCGATTGTTCCCTTCTGCATCATCACCCCGGCTTCCCCGGCTGGCGGGATATCGTCTTCTGCGATGGCGACACCCGCACCTTCTTCGGCTGGTTTGTCGATTATCTCTTCGGCGGACATAAATTCTGGAACAAACCCAATGAGCAGGCAATCAAATCCGCCAAATGCGTTGCTCTCGACCCATTCTTCGGCTCCGAGTCCGAAGAAGTCGCCCGATTATGCCAGAAGCATCATAAGGACTATGTAACCATCGACAGCCGTTTCGATACCGTTATCACCAAAGGGGCAAGGGTGATTGCCTGCTCGCGGGAATTTCTCGACCGTGAATACCCCGGTGTCGAACCCGAAGATTTATTAAAACAATACCAGTCAAATTGTTCGGGGTTAGTTATTTTCACCTTTGGCAATCGCACCGTTTTATTCGCCTCTGCCAAAACACCCGTTCAATCATTTCAGCCGTATTCAATCAAAGTCGTAGATACTTTAGCCGCGGGCGACACGTTTCGTGCAGGCGTCGTATATGGAATATTGAAGGGCTGGTCCGATTTTGAGGTCGTCCGTTTCGCCTCCGCCACCGCCGCTGTCTCCTGCACGCGGTTTCCCTCCGTCTATGAACCACCCACTCTTGCAGAGATAACCGAACTTATGAAGTCGTGTTGACGGCGAATCCCATAGCAGCCGATACCGACTCTTAAACTTTCAGACAGTCCGCCATAAAGCAGCAGCCCGTATAAGGGCACTGGCCATTTGACGTCCCAAAGCAAGGATTATTGCCCTCAGCCCTCTGGATAGAGTGAATAAGTTCAACTTTATTCATTTGGCCTGGCTGAATGCCTAACGATACGGTCTTTTGCCTGATGAGCTCGGCTATTGACATCGCTTTTGCCTTGGGGGCCTGTGTAATTTTTGTGGATGCTGGAGTTTGTGCTTTCACCTTCTTTTGTGTTCCAATAAAGTCCATAGTTACTTCCTTTCCGATACAAAAAATTATTGATGGTTTTCTTTATCCACGCCTTCAAACTACTGCCATTTGCTGATGGGCAGTATGCGAAGATTCCACTTCGGGTTGTGCCGGGATTTTTGAGCATCTATAATTAAGGTTATCCAGGACATTCATAAAATTGATGTAGGCGTCATACGGTGAATCATAGTGGTTGAAGTATTTATGCACGTCGCCGTCAGCGAAGTACTTTGTGCACATATAATAGAAATGGTCCGATGTCTGGAGCTTTCTCCAATCGGCGAGAATGTTCATATCGCCTGTTTGCTTGACTTTGTCCTCGAGCCGGTAGAGTTCCGTCAGCGCGTTTTCCTGCATAAGATTACCTCGCCAGGCCGAAAGGTCCCGTTCGATGTCTGCCCAGCTTATGGTATGAGGGACATCTATTGCGCCAACGGCACTATAGGCCTTTATCACTTCTGAAGGTGTCTTGAAGTTATTGTCCGGATACCTGAGGATTTCTTCCGGCAGACGGCGCAGAAAATCGAATATCCCTGTGTCCTTCCACTGGTGCTCGCCAAAGGTTTCATAGTCCATAAAGAGATTGCACACATAACCATTGCCGTTAATTTGGTTTATCCAACTGGCAAATTTGTCCGCCCCCAAAGGCCATTCTGACCAGTCCCGGTTGGAAAACCGGAATGCTATGTCGTCGCTGAGCCGGTAATTCTTCAGCAGGAGTTTAAGTCCGGTTGAACTGGTCGGACTGTAAACAAAATTTGCGTTTCTGTATCCGAGGATATGGTCCGCGCCTTCGGTTATTATCGCGTCGAAGCCGCCTATTTGGTCAATGATAACCGGTAAGTTGTTGTTGTAAATAAGCTCGGTGTTTCGGAAAACGCGGGGCGTCTGCCCGAAGAGTCGCCTGGTAATCTGTTTGTGGGCCTTTATTTGTTCAATAAACTCATCCCTTGAGTACAGTAAGCTTAAGCTGTGGTAATAAGTTTCAGCGAGAAACTCCACACAGCCCGTGGCGGCCAGTTGCTTGAATGTAGTCATTACTTCCGGCGCATACAACTCAAGTTGCTCCAGCAATACGCCGGTGATGCTGTAGGATATCTTAAATCTTCCTTTGTATTTTTCGATTAGCTCGAGCATGAGCCGATTGGCAGGCAGGTAGCACTTATTTGCTACTTTTCTGCAAATCCCGGCGTTCTTATGGTCGTCAAAGTAGTTAGTGCCGCGGTCAAAAACGGTATAATGCCGTAACCTCTGCGGCTGATGCACCTGAAAGTAAAAACATACCGAAGCCATACTTATTTCTCCTCACTTTGCGCCTTAGCAATCACTTTCTCATAGATTTTCTTTACTTTCACAGCAGAATCTTTCCAGTTGAACTTGTTCGCTTCGTGAAAGCCGTTTCTGCTTAGGGTTTTCTGGAGAGATGGGCGTTTAAGAACGGCTACCATTTTGTTGGCCATTTCATTTATGTCCCAGAAATCGACCTTGAGAGCGTGGGTGACTATTTCGGCGACGCCGCTTTGTTTACTGATCAAGACAGGCACATTTCGGTTCATAGCTTCGAGAGGAGCAATTCCAAACGGCTCGGAAACCGAAGGCATTACGTAGAGGTCGGCCATTTGATAGGCCCTGTCGACGTCCTCTCCCCGCAGAAAGCCGGTAAAGAGGACCTTGTGCCCGATACCCATCCGGGCTGCAAGCTCGATAGTTCCGTACATCATATCGCCGCTTCCCGCCATAATGAACTTGACGTTCTTAATCTCTTCGAGGACTTTTTTCGCAGCGGCAAGGAAATACTCCGGACCTTTCTGCATTGTGATTCGGCCGAGGAAAAGGACTATTTTATCCGTTTTGTCCAGCGGAATGTGCTGAGATTCGTTGCCGCTGTGCTCCGCAGCGTTATGAACCACTTCCACTTTTTCTGATGGAACATCGTAATGTTTCAGGATTGTGTTTTTCGTAAGGTTGCTTACCGCTATAACCTTTGCCGCCGCATACATGCCCTGTTGTTCAATGTCGTAAACCTGCTGATTGACGTGCTCGCCGCTACGGTCAAACTCCGTTGAATGGACGTGCACGATTAAAGGCTTATGGCTTTGCCGTGATACCGCTTCGCCTGCTGGATATGTCATCCAGTCGTGGGCGTGGATTACGTCGAACTGCTCGGTTGCAGCGATTCTGACTGCTTTGTCAGTATATCCGCGAACATCCGAATAGATATCACCGTCGTAATTGCTCGGGTCGTCAATCTGTTCCAGACCGATATTGGCAGGTGCATTTGTTTGTTGAAATGTCGAACAGCCGAGCTGCCGGCTCGGGGGAACGGTGGCAACCTGGGCATACGGCCTGAGTGTCGAAGGAATCGTGAGAAATTTTACGCTTTTGAAGGCACAATGCTGGTTGCCTGGTATGTTAACATGGCCGGCGAGGTGACTCGTGCTCGCCTTAGGCAGAACAAATGTAACTTCTATACCCAGCTCATCCATCGCCTTAGTCAGGCCGTAACAGGCCGTGCCCAATCCACCGCTGATATAGGGGGGGAATTCCCACCCTAACATAAAAACTTTCATTAACAATCCTTTGCTAAGTGCGGCAAGATTTTCCTGCTTGACGGACTATAGGCGACTAACGACTACAAGATGGGAAACACGAGTGATAATGTTTACCCCTTCTGAGAGGGGCCTCGGCAAGCAAGATGATGACAGAAGTTTAGCGGTTCCGTAACGCAAGTCAAGATAATTATTTTAATTTAGCTCCTTTTTGTAATATTATTTTGAAAGTGGGCCTGCAGCCCCTGTTTCCGCCCAAAACAAACGATTGTTGGCCGAGCGTATCAGAACCTCCTTTGCGTTTTTTGCTCCTTTGTGGCGAATAACTTGTTTTCCGCCTTCAACTCGTCTATAATCGCTCCCGTGCAAAAAATATAAAACTTAGGAGATATCCATTTGAAAGTCGCGTTACTGGGTTTGATGCAGTCGGGCAAAAGCACCCTCTTTTCCGCAATCAGCGGCAAAGCAATGCTGCCCGCCGGGACTACGAACATTGAGCAGGCCGTGGTCGCTTCGCCCGATGAAAGAATCGTCTGGCTCACCGGCCATTACAAGCCGAAGAAAACGGTTTACGCGACAATCGAATGTCTCGACGTCCCTGGTCTCAATTTTGCCGACGACCACGGCAGGGCGGCTGCAAAACGCCTCATCGACCAGATTCGCATCGTCGATATGATTGCACTTGTCATTGGTGCGTATGACGGCTCTGCAAATCCCGCAAAGGACCTGATTGACCTTCGCACTGAGCTTTTGCTCACCGATCTTGCCCTTGTAACGACGCGAATTGAAAAGCTCGAAAAAGATGCCCACAAGCCCTCCAAGACCCAGGCCCAGGACAAGGCCGAGCTTGAGCTTCACAAAAAGCTTCAGGCCGCGATTGAATCCGAAAAGCCAATCCGCTCAGTAATAACAAGCGACGCCGAGTTGGAAATGGTCCGGGCTCTTGGTTTCCTGACTCTAAAACCGATGGTCGTCGCCGTAAATATAGGCGAAGGCGCACAGGAACAGAAACTGGAAATCCCCGGCGATACTTCAACGCCGATAATCAGCGTCTGCGCAAAGCTCGAATATGAGTTGTCGCAGCTGGATGCCGAGAGCAAACAGCAGTTTATGGCTGATTTAGGCATCACCGAACCTGCCGCGGGCAAATTCGTCCACGCCTGTTTCAAAACACTTGGCCTGATCAGTTTCCTCACAGTCGGCCCCGACGAGGTTCGTGCCTGGCCCATTAAGCAGGGCACAATCGCCCATGACGCCGCAGGCAAAGTCCACTCCGACATTAAACGCGGCTTCATTCGCGCCGAAACATTCGCTTACAGCGAAATAAAACAATTAGGCGATGAAAAGGCTGTCAAGGCCGCGGGCAAATTCCGTCTCGAAGGCAAGGAATACGTCGTCCGCGACGGCGACATCATCAACTTCCGCTTTAATGTCTGATGCCAATGAAAAAACTGGCGGCAAACATCGCGATAGTTGTTGCCGTATGTGTTATCGTTATGGCGGCACATTGGCCGGCGCTATCAGCAAAGGCGTTATCGTTTGATGATGAGCAGTATGTCACAAAAAATATGTTGGTGCAGAATCCAGGTTGGGCATCGGCAGAGCGTTTTCTTACCGAAGTATTTTCTCCCTCAACCGTAGGCGGTTATTACCAGCCCCTGACAATGATTTCTCTGATGCTCGATTATGCCATCGGAGGACGCGAAGATAATCTCGTGCCTTTTCATCGTACCAGCCTTGCCCTTCACGCTGCAAATACCGCATTGGTGGTAATCATCCTTTATCTTTTATTTCGAAACATCTGGATAGCGGCGGCGGTTGGGCTTCTCTTCGGCGTACATCCTATGACGGTCGAGTCGATTGCATGGATAGGCGACCGAAAAACGTTGCTGGCGGCTTTCTTTTCATTTTGGTCTTTGCTCTTTTATATCCTGTTTTCACGTTCATCGGAGAAGAAGTATTATGCCGCATGCTTGATAGCGTATTTAATGGCCCTGTTGTCTAAACCGACCAGCACGCTTTTGCCTTTTGTTATGGTTTTGATGGATTACTGGCCGTTAAATAGATTGAGCTGGAAATCAGTTCTCGAAAAACTGCCTTTGTTTGTATTGCTCGGTGTCTTTGCTGTAATAACGTTCGTTTCGCAGATGTCTGCCGCGGGCGGCTGGCTCCCGGGGCAGGAGGGGCACGGTTTGCAAAATCCACCTCTTATTATTTGCCACAACATTATATTCTACCCCTTCAAGATGCTTTGGCCGGCCAACTTGTCTTCTCACTATACATATCCGCAGCCGTTTGTGATATCAAACCCGAAAGTGCTGGCCGATGCTGTCGGGGCGGTTCTTTTGATTATCCTGCTTGTTGTCTCACTGCGATGGACGAGGGCTGCTCTGACTGGCTCATTAATTTTCTTCATTGCTATTCTGCCCACAATGCAGATTTTAAAATTCAGTGATGTCATTGCCTCCGACAAATTCGCTTATCTGCCTTCGCTGGGGCTACTGATGATGCTGACTTCTTTTCTGTTATGGATTTACAACAATAAACTCAGGCGGGCATTGCTAATTTCAATCGTTATACTGTTACTGACATGCGCTGAAACATCTGCAACACGGCGATATCTGGTTTACTGGAGAGATACGATTAGTTTGTTTAATCATATGCTGGCTCTGGCCCCTGATTCAGCGTCGTTGCACAGTAACCTTGCAGCTAAATACATCCGTATCGGCCAGAATGAAAAGGCCTTGGAGTTATTCTCCCGGGCCATAACTGCCAATCCTTCCGATAGCACGGTTTACTTTAATCTTGGGATTGCTTATGGTGACCTCAAACGCTATCAGGATGCCATAGATGCGTTCCAAAGGGCTATCCGCCTTTCCCCAAAGTATGCCGAGGCTTACACGGCTCTTGGCGGTGTTTATGCCACTCTTGGCCAGTTTGACAGGGCTGTGGAATTATATAAGCAGGCTATAACTATCAATCCTTCTAAGAGCCGGCCCCACTTAAATCTTGGGAAAGCTTATTTAAAGCTCAACCGTTATCAGGATGCCATAGATGTGTTACAAAAAGCTATCCGCCTTTCCCCCAAAGATGCTGATGCCTATACTGTCCTTGCCTGTGTTTATGTGGCCCTCGACAAAGTCGAGGAGCAAATCGAACCCTGTAAGAAGGCGATAGAATTTGCGCCTCAGTATCCCGATGCGTATATTATTCTCGGCAGCGCATACGGTAAACTGAAGCGCTTTACCGAGGCCCTTGAGGTGTATAAGCAGGCCGAAAAAATCGCCCCGCAGAACCCGCAGGTGTTATATGGTCTCGGTTTATTTTATCTGAAAACCGGCGATTCAGCCTCGGCGTTACGGCAGTATGAAAAACTGAAACAAATCGACCCTCCCCGTGCCGATAAACTTCACGCCTTAATTCAGAAATGATTATGTTTATATGACATCATCCGCTACATTTGAGTTTTGATTTGTCAATGCGGCTGAAGGGGCTCGAACCCCCAACCTTTGGTTCCGTAGACCAACGCTCTATCCAGTTGAGCTACAGCCGCTATTGTCGAAAACAAATATCGCCTATAATGCGACGTCCAACGATATAATTATACGTATCCGCCCTTGCTTTGCAAGCAAATTAGACGACAGAAATGAATGGAATCGGCATATTACAAGTGTTAAACTGCGTGTTATGGTTTGAACGATATAGTAATAGCACAGATAATTGGTGCTGAAAACAAAAAAGAATCTTGTAAGGAGACAAAAGATGTTGACGAAACAGGTATTGGCAGTTTGCCTGGCAGTATTGACGGCCGGCGTTGTCGGCTGCGCACCCAAAATGGTTAGCAGCGACGCGGCGGTTTACCAGAATGGCAAGTTGTATGTCAGTTCAGCCAAAGACGTGGACGCGGTTTATCAGGCGACTATTAAGGCGATGGAAAAACTGGAGCTTAAAGTTACCGATAAGGTAAAGGATGCCTTTGGTGCGAAGGTAACCGCCAAAAGCTCCGACGAGAAGAAAATCGTCGTGATTATAAAGCCCGTGACGGACAAGAGAACCCAATATACTATTCAGGTCGGTGCGTTCGGTAACGAAGAGCGGTCTGGCCAGATATACGCAGAGATAGAAAGCGCCCTGCAGGGCAAGGCCAAGTAGGTAAGTTGTCTGTCGTTTTTTTATGTTTCCTGAAGCGTAAAAGGCGTGGCGGACCCATGAGCCGTCACGCCTGGTTAACTAACGGCAGCCTAAGTCCTCATTTGACAATCATATGTGTCTTGCCTAAAATGTCTCGCAAACACGGGTTTACATTTTTCAATCCGAGTATGGAGGCACGATATGGACAGCAAAATAGTCAGGGAATTCCAAAACAGGGTTCAAAAGGAGCTTGACGAGGACATTGTGCTGTTCTGGTCGCAGCGGGCCATTGACCCGAAAGGGGGGTTCATCGGCAGGATGAACAACGATGGCGTCATTGACGAAAAGGCGACAAAAGGGCTCATCCTCAATACCCGAATACTCTGGACGTTCTCCACGCTTTATTGTTTCGAGAAAAAGCAGGAACACCTGGCCCTGGCAAAGCGGGCATACGACTATGTTATGGAATACTTCTGGGACAAGCAAAACGGCGGTATGTACTGGCTGCTGGATTGGACCGGCAGGGCAATAGAGCCGCAAAAACAGGTTTATGGGCAGGGGTTCGGGATATACGCACTTTCGGAATACTACAGGGCAAGCGGCGACAAGGAATCGCTCGCTAAGGCGATGGAGCTTTTCGGCCTGCTGGAAAAACACGTCTGGGATAAGCAATATAAGGGTTATTTCGAGAAATACGACCGCGACTGGACAAAGTCGAAAACTCAGCAGCTTACTTCTGGAGATATGACTGCCCCGAAATCAATGAATACGTCGCTTCATATGCTTGAAGGAATCGCTAATTTATACGATGTGAATAAGGATGAACTGGTCGGCCAGCGGGTTGGCGAGATGCTCGATATATTCGCGGATTATATCCTGCACCCGTACGGAACGTATTGCCAGTTATTCTTCGATGAAAAATGGTATCCCAAAAGCCAGATGGTTTCGTTCGGGCACGATATCGAGACGGCCTGGCTGGCGCAAAGGGACGCGGAGATTCTTGGAAATCCGAAAAAGATAAAAAAACTTAAACGAATGGCCCTGAAACTGGCCGATTCGACATATCAAAGAGGCCTGGACAATAATAGAAGTATGTTCTACGAAGCAAACTTGGACGGCGTCAGCAATTCCGGAAAGGACTGGTGGGTGCAGGCGGAGGCGGTCGTGGGATATTTGAACGCCTATCAGTTGACCGGCGAGCAGAAATATTTCGACGTCGCGCAGAATATATGGCAGTTCATCGAGGATTACGTAGTCGATAAGAAGGGCGGCGAGTGGTTCTCGACGATTGATGCCAAAGGCAACGCCGATAAGACGAAATTCAAGGTCTCGGAGTGGAAGTGCCCGTATCACAACAGCAGGGCGTGCATCGAGATAATTCAACGATTAGACCAGATTGCCAGGAAAGCCTGAAAACAGTTCCAATCGTGGATCTGCGAATATTATCAATGTGCCAGCCAGTTGTCAGTAAACTGTTCCAAATCCTCAAACCCTACTTCTTCATCGCAGTCAAAGTCGGCCCCGCCGCAGTAGCCGCAGTTGCTGTTTAACCATCTTTGAGCGAACCTGGCGAAATCCAGCAAATCGACATTGCCGTCGGGCTCAAAATCGCCAAGATAATAAGGCCCCGACCCAAAACCGGTGGTTTCAACGTATGGAGGGTCACCCATATGGCAACTGAAATGAATCACCCGAATATCTTTTGCCCGCAACTGTTTCAACAGGCACTGGTCAATCCCCCACTCCAGAGACGGCGTGAAAAGAAAATCCTCGTACCAGTTGTGATACCCGCCTGTATAACTTTGAGAATATGAGCTAATCAGGACGATGGGTTTAGTTGTGTACCCGCGTATAACCGTTCGACACCAGGATTTCAATCCGCAACCACCAGCGCAAATGTCAAAAAAACAAAATCTGGTTTCAATAGTGATTCCTTGGCCTTCATATGTGCGATATTGTTGATTGAAACAATCGCATGAATAATTAAAGGATGGGCAATCTGTGCTGGCGGTATCAATTCTTGGAATCTGCCGAATCTGGTCAACGTCGATGCCTCCCGCGGGCAATGCTGCGCCGCCGGGGGCGACCTTCTTATACTCAAAGTCCAGAATATAATCCGTTTTGCCTGTAACCTGTTCGAACCTTTCGGTTGCCGTCACAAGCAAGCGAATCAGGTCATTATAATCGGCTTGCCACTGCATCACGGTTTCGCCCAGGATAACGAGATTGGATTGATGCATTAAGGTCATAGCGATACCGCCTGAGCGGTCTGCATAAACGCTTACTTCCTCGGGTGTTATGCCTGACTCAACGGGATTGGTAACGGACACCGCGCCTTTTTGCGTTACCAGTTTGATATTCCAGCTCGATTGCGATTGAGTTCTCTCCATAGTTGCTACGCCGTTTGCCAGTTCGATATCATCCGGGAATGAATGATGCACAAGCATTGCCATGCCAACCTGCGACTCATTAACGCTATGGCGCATGCGTTCGAGATAGGCATTTTCGTTGTAGAAGCTGGCAAGGACCTTGCGGATCGCTCGAAACGCCCCGCGTTCACTGGTTTCATTCGGGTCGCAGGCGCAAGGCCCGTTTGTATCGGCATCTATGTCATCTGCCAGACAGCCGCTGAAGCTGTCGTACAGGCCCGCGCCGGAAAACTTATCGCTGTCTTCTACATTAGTTGAGCTTCTGAAACGGATGAGCTTATTGGGATCGAAGCCGTAATTCGGGTCCTGCAGCAGGGCGATGATTGCATCCTGCTGTTGCTGTGTGAAATGAGTAATATTGGGATTGGTGATAATATTGCGAATCACTGCAAGCTGGGCGGACAACGCCGCGAGATTTGATGGCGGATAGGAGTAGCCCGCTAATCGATTAGCTATTTCTTCTCGAAGGGTATTGCCTGTGAGGCCGACGGGAATCATCCATTTGGTGGGGTTGCTCAGGTCGTCGGTGAGATACATACCGCCGAGGTTAACCGATGTTGGACCTGCGTTATATATCTCTATCCAGTCATCGTGCTCGCTGTATTCGTCAGTTACCGCGGTTTTGTTCTCGGCCATAAATTCATTTATAAAAAGTCCCTGTGTCGGCCTGACGCCACTGCCTGAATTGGAGGCATTGGGTGTAATATCGGCGCCATAAAAGAATGTCCATGTATTATTACCGTCAGGTGTTCGACCGTAAGAGATATCCTGTGACTGGACGCCAAAAGTTAATCCGTCTATTAGAGTGCCGCCGCTATCGGACAGGCCTATCGTCTCGCCGCTTTTACTGAGCTTGAAATCCGCATGCCTGACGCCCTGTGCGGGCTGGCTGTCCGCCCAGAAAAGCACGTGGCTACAGGGGTCGATGATTGTGCTTGCGCAGGGAGTGAGCGGCTGGTCTAAAAATGCGTTCCAGAGGTCGAACGAAATAGCGGCCGCACGCGGTGAATTGCCCGGTATCGATGTTCGAAGCATCCCATAATTGGATGACTTGCCGCCAAATTGATTTATGTCTTTAGGAAGCAGGTTATTCGCATCAGCACCATAACTGCCATAGGAAACAATTGGCGAAATATCGAGAGTGCCCGGGGTTTTCATAGCCAGCATTTCATCTATTTCTTCAGGAAGGTAATTGGCTATTGCGTCTTTGAGCTGAACGCTGCATACGCCACTGGTTTCCTGAACACACACAAGAGTTAATTTGTTAACCAGTTGCCAGGCCTTTGTTACGTCTGAAGCGTTTGAAAGGTAAACAAACGGGATGCCATAGGTGTTAGAAAGAATAGCCACGTGAGAATTTGGCGTCGAGGGCGATAGCGAGATGATTCCAGCGACATAAGGCACTTCCGCCGGGACGCCATCCGTCATAAGAATATCGTCGGGCAACAGTTGGCCGCTTGTATATGCCGACTGGATCTGGTCGCCTGCAAAATATTTTATTGAGCCAATCGCCCACCCCTTGGAATAACAGATATTGCCCTGAATCCATCGGGAAAGCGAACTGACCGGAATACCCTGTGATTCGAACCATACACGATTAGTGTTTGCCACCTGGAGTTGTTCGTAAGTCGGGAAGTAAAGTGCAGTAACGCATGGGTCGGCAATGACGCTGTTTTTGACCGCGTTGAACATAGAGGCAATCTCTTCTTTGGTGTAAGGGTCATAATGAATAAACTGAATACCGTATTCAGCAAACGTAGGTGCAGGTGGATTACCTGTCATAGGAGGAAGTATGATAGAACCCTGAGCCCCAAGCTGATTGGCTTCATAAAGCGTTGCCGCACAGTATTCCGGCAAGGTCATCCCGATGAACGGTTCAAGCCAGTTTGTCGCAAAATCATAATGGAATATATATAGTTTGCTGTCCTGATAATAAATGGTGCAGGGATCGTCCAGTTTAATCGTGAACTTTACCCATTTCGGGTCACTTTCGAAGATTACATTCGAGGTAAACGGGTCATTGGGGAAATTGAAGTCAAATTTCCAAACCGGAGAAGTAGAGAAATTCCAAACGTCCCCTTTGCATATATTGGTGTCGTTTACTTCATCAATACGCCAATAATAATTAGTGTCGCGCTGCAAAACACCCGGGTCGTATAAATTGACATCTACTGTGTCCCTGTATATGCCGGGGGGGATAGTTGTATTGGCATCGTTTACATCATTGTAATCGGTCCCCAGGTAAACATCGTGCCAAACGGCATTATTACCCGGCTTCCAGCCAAGTGTGATGGTGTCTGGATTCAAGCCGGATACGTTATTGGCCGGATTTGGATTATATGCTTTATCAAAACCCAGTCGGCAAAGTTGTTGGATTTCTTCGGCGGATAATGCCCTGTTGTAGATGCGAACATCGTCAAGTTTGGTATTGAGATAAGATGGAGCGGATGATGAACCGCGACGTCCAATCAATAAGATAGTTGACAGCGAACTTGGCGCAGGCGGGGAACCGGAACCCTTTTCTATCCCATCTATGTAAATTCTCATTTTGGGGCTGGCGGAGTTATTAAAAGTGATAGCGACATGGTTCCAGACGCCGGGCGAAAGAGAATTTGGCCCTGTATAAAGGTCAGGTGACTTGTTGTTGGTTTCGTAGCCTATGTTGTGGGGGCCGCCGTAGCTGGCATAAACATTGTAAGCTCCAGTTGTGTCACCGGTACCGTCCTTGCTGATAATACATCCTCCAAGTGTAAAATTAGCATCAACATAAATCCAGAACGCAAATGTAAATGTTGAAGTTACACTCAACGCTGAACTATACGGGACTTGCACATAATCATTGACGCCATCGAAGCTCAATGCTCCATTGATTTGGCTGGTCGTCCACACCGGACCATTGACCAGTGTTCCATTATTGCTGCCTGCCGAATCGTATGCTGTTGTCCCGCTTCCTTCGTCAAACTTCCAATAGCCGACAAGATTTGGCTCGGCAGCACCGGCTGTGCCTGTTAGAAATGACGCACAGGGGAAAAACATCGCAAGAACTGTTAGCGCCCATACTATCCTTCTCATAGCACTGCCTCCTTTTGTCCTCTTCAAAAACAATTTTCAGGACATATCTATTTTACTTATCTAAAACCCGAATGTCAATAAAACTGGCTTTTCTAAACAGAAGCTGTTTTTGCTTTATCTGCTTGTAACCAAAGGAGTTGCGAGATTGAAATTTTTTAAAAGAGTCTTCTGCGGCAGGGGGGCCATAAAAAAGGAGAGGCCGGTCAAATAATTGACCGGCCTCGTAATTCCTGGCGATACCTACTCTCACCGCATAGCGACTACCATCGGCCTGACGAGCTTAGCTTCTGAGTTCGGAAAGGGATCAGGCGTTTCCCCGTCAGTAAATTCACCAGGAAACTCTTTATCCCCGGCTTTCGCCGGGTACGTATTCAATTGTCAACTTGTCATCTGAAACAAGAAAAATATGCGGGTGGTACTATTAATTAAAGTGGGCACAATCATCCAGATATTGTCGATTTACTCCGAACAACCAAAGAATGATATGGTCAAGTAATTGAGCGTTAGTACCGGTTAGCTGAAGCGATCTCTCGCCTTACACATCCGGCCTATCAACCTGGTGGTCTTCCAGGGCTCTTTGTGACCGAAGTCACTGGAATCCTCATCTTGGAGGGGGCTTCCCGCTTAGATGCTTTCAGCGGTTATCCTTTCCCGACATAGCTACCCGGCGGTGCCCTTAGCAGGACAGCCGGTACACCAGCGGTCAGTACTTTCTAATCCTCTCGTACTAAGAAAATATCTCCATCAAGATTCCTGCGCCCACGGCAGATAGGGACCGACCTGGCTCACGCCGGTCTGAACCCAGCTCGCGTACCGCTTTAATGGGCGAACAGCCCAACCCTTGGGACCGCCTTCAGCCCCAGGATGCGATGGGCCGACATCGAGGTGCCAAACCTCCCCGCCGCTATGAACGCTCGGGGGAGATCAGCCTGTTATCCCCGGAGTACCTTTTATCTGTTGAGCGACAACCCTTCCACACAGGATTGCCGGATCACTAGGTCCTGCTTTCGCATCTGCTCGAGCTATAAGTCTTGCAGTCAAGCATACTTTTGCCCTTGCGCTCTAAGCGCGATTGCCAACCGCGCTGAGTATGCCTTTGAACTCCTCCGTTACTCTTTAGGAGGAGACCGCCCCAGTCAAACTGCCCACCTGGCACTGTACCATGCCCGGTTTCACGGGTCACGGTTAGGTGACTAACAGAACAAGGGTGGTATTTCAACGGTGGCTCCGCCCCGACCGAAATCGGGACATCATCGCCTCCCACCTATCCTACGCAAGTTATGTAAGGCATCAATACCAGGCTACAGTAAAGGTTCATAGGGTCTTTCCGTCTTGCCGCGGGAATGCGGTATCTTCACCGCATCTACAATTTCACCGAGTCCGTCCTTGAGACACTACTCCAGTCGTTACGCCATTCATGCACGTCGGAACTTACCCGACAAGGAACTTCGCTACCTTAGGACCGTCATAGTTACGGCCGCCGTTTACTGGGGCTTCGGTCGCCAGCTTTTCAGGTATTGCTACCCAATGACCGACTTCCTTGACCTTCCAGCACCGAGCAGGCGTCATTCTCTATACATCCTCTTTTGGAGTTAGCAGAGAACTGTGTTTTTGATAAACAGTCGCCAGAGCCACTTCACTGCGCCCTCAGCAGGCACCTAATTGCTTAAATGCCCCTGTAGGGACCCCTTATTGCGAACTTACGGGGTCAAATTGCCTAGTTCCTTAAGGACGGTTCTCTCGAGCGCCTTAGGATATTCTCCTTGCCTACCTGTGTCAGTTTTAGTACGGTTATGCATCATCGTCCTGTTTGAGGTTTTTCTTGGCGGAATTTCGGGTTGCTCAGGCATCTTAAATCGGCCTTCGCGGTCCCGTATTGTTTTGTGTCGGCGGATTTACCAACCGACAACAACACGGGCACAATAGCCACTACTAGTCGGCTTCCAACCGTTGCTTCCGCGTCGCCCCCACAGTTATAACCTTTGATACATAGTGCAGGAATATTAACCTGCTATCCATCGTCTACGCCTTTCGGCCTCAACTAAGGGACCGACTAACCCTGGGCGGATCTACCTTCCCCAGGAAACCTTAGGCTTTCGGCGAACAGGATTCTCACCTGTTTTATCGTTACTCATACCGGCATAATCACTTGCTGCCGCTCCACCGCTCGTCTCCGTGCGGCTTCTACGCTGACAGCAACGCTCTCCTACCACTGCCAGACAGGCGAACCCGTCTGGTAATCCGCAGCTTCGGTATCCTGCTTATTCCCGATCATTATCGGCGCCGGACTGCTCGGCCAGTAAGCTATTACGCACTTTTTAAATGGTGGCTGCTTCTAAGCCAACATCCTGGCTGTCGCCGCAATCCAACTTCCTTAATAACTTAGCAGGATTCTGGGACCTTAGCTGGCGGGCTGGGTTGTTTCCCTTTCGACCACGGAACTTATCTCCCGTAGACTGACTCCCGAGGTAAACTTTACGGTATTCGGAGTTTGGTTGGGGCAGGTGACCGGGTAGGCCCCTAACCCCATTCAGTAGCTCTACCCCCGTAAAGCAATTCCTCAAGGCTAGCCCAAAAGCTATTTCGGAGAGTACGAGATATCTCCACGTTTGATTAGACTTTTACTCCTCCTCACAGCTCATCCCATAACTTTTCAACGTTAATGAGTTCGGTCCTCCTCAGCCTTTTACGGCTGATTCAACCTGGCCATGAGTAGATCACGTGGTTTCGCGTCTACCGCCTGCGACTA